>Ga0194119_10001590_pt1 | contig 40905 bp, 60 predicted proteins | sample TA2MahC100mmetaG_FD_148620 | JGI IMG/M metagenome (GOLD analysis project Ga0194119, IMG submission 148620) | Freshwater microbial communities from Lake Tanganyika, Tanzania - TA2015018 Mahale Deep Cast 100m | ecosystem: Environmental > Aquatic > Freshwater > Lake | place: Tanzania: Lake... | reverse complement strand
CTACACCGACCGCAGAAAGGTTCAGTTCCACGAGATCGAGGAGTCCGTGAGCCGGACTTCCCGGACCCTCGCGGAAGGTGCCGCCCGTCCGTACCTGTCGTGGAGTCTCCAAGATCCCGTGGCCTTCCAGATCAACAACCTGGGTGGCGTGCATCAGGCGACGCACATCTCGGCCTTGGAGAAGTGATGAAGGTGCTCGCCATCGAGACGGGCATCGAGCCCGAGTACGAGAACGCCCTCCAGGAAGCGGCGTGGGCTGCGGGCTGGGCCGTCCACCGCGTCCAGCACGTCCCGTTCACCGACATGTTCGTGACCGGTAGCCCGAACATGGGCAACCTCCTCCCAGACGGGCTCGTCGACAACCCGGACGTGTGGTTCCACGGGAGCATCCAGGCGGCCAAGGCCGCACAGCGGGTGACCCGGTGGCAGGTGCATGCACCCTGGGCGCAACTCCGGTGCAGCGCGTACTACCCCCTCCTCGCCGAGCGGATCCTCCAGCGGGACCACCTGTTCACGACGGTGGCCGAGGTCGCCTCGAACAAGGACGCGCTCTACGCCTCGAACCTCGTCGAGGACGAGACGCTGTTCTTCCGCCCCGACGGGAACGACAAGCTGTTCACGGGCGGGTGCATCAGCCTCCCCGAGTTCGACCGGGGCTACTCCCTGATGACCTTCTACGAGCCGCCGCCCACGAGCAAGGTCGTCGTGGCCCGCCCCCAGCGGATCCGGTCCGAGGCGAGGTTCCTTGTGGTGGGGGGCAAGCTCATCACGGGCTCGTACTACAAGACGGGCGGCCAGACGGTGCGGCTCGAGGCCACCGACAACCTCATGCAGATCGCCGAGGACATGCTGTCCTTCTGTCTCGCCCGGGGCTTCAACCCGGACGTGTCCTGGGTGCTCGACCTCGCCGAGACGAAGGACGGCTGGAGCATCATCGAGGTCGGGGCCACGTCGTGCTGTGGCCTCTACAAGTGCGACATGGACAAGTTCGTCGCCGCTCTTGAGGGGGCCGGTTGAACAAGAAGCCCGAGTTCATCCTCTGTGCCGCCATCTACGTGGACACGGGGAAGGCGGAGCCGCCTCGACGTTCCTATGCCTACCCCAAGACCGGGCTCGTGTTCGCGGCCTGGCGGCACGGGGACTGCTTCACCACGCTCACCGCCTGGGCCCAGAACCTCTCGGAAGAGGAGCGGGCCGCCATCGAGGCCGTGCAAGAGCACCAACTGCACGGACGGAACCAGGGCTTCCTCACCTCCACCGGGCGCTACGTAGACCGGGAGGAGGCGTGGAAGATCGCGGAACAGGCGGGGCAAGTTCAACCCCGTGAAGGGCGGCCTGGCAGCCTCTTCAGCGAAGACCTCTACTAATCCATCTCGGTCAGCATCAGTTCCGGTTGGCCGAGCTTCTGCGCGAGTGCCTTGAGGTGCTTGCCCCCGGCGGTGCTCCGGTTCAAGAACGCGGCGTACCCGACCTGCTTCTTCGCCTCGTCGAGGAACTTCTTGCGGTCTTCAGAGCCGGGCTCGAAGTCGTGGAGCTTCATCTTGATGAGGAGCCCCCACTTGTCCACTTCTTTCTTGCCGGACAGGTTGGCGGGGACGGCGATGACTTCCAGGTCCCCACGATCGAACTTCTTGTACGGCCCCACGTCCGCCTCCTTGCTCGAAGCAAGGATCTGGAGCAGGTGCGGCCGAAGGCTCGCGTTCTGGTGAGCGAGCCGGATGATGTGGCTGCGGAGCGCGGTCATGGGGGCCCTCTCACCTGGACTCACCCTATAGGCGGAGTAGCGGCGAAAAGTGGGAGCAAAGATTCCCGGTTGGAGCGGCACTTCTGATCTTTCTCCAGAAAAAAAGTTGGTTCAGGTCGTTGACGCTCTCGCGTGGACGACGTACTCTCAAACCACCAAGAGGTTTCACCGTGTCGTTCACCGTCGCCACCACCGCCGCCGCCGCAATCCGACCGATGGTCGGACATGCCGTCGTGTGCGCGTGCGCGAAGCGGAATGAGCGCATCGGTCAGCCCGATATCGGGCCCGGAGGGTCGCCCCAGGAGTAGCCTACCAAGGCACAACTGGAACCAAGCGAACCCCCGGGCCTCGAAAGAGCCCCGGGGGTTCGCCGTTTCAGGGTTCGGGATTCGGGTCCCGAGAACGGCTCGGATAGCGCGAAAAGTCAGTTTGCACCCGTAGCTCAGTTGGACAGAGCGTCTGGCTACGAACCAGAAGGTCGGGGGTTCGAATCCCTCCGGGTGTACCAAAGGGACTCGTGTCTCGCGGACTCGTTCCGCGAGTGGGCACCCTTGTCTTTGAAATCCCAGGGTTTCGTTTCGTCGAGGTGGGCAACTGCTCGAGACGAAGTGGAACCCGCCATACGAATGTTCGCCAAGGGGCACGTATCCTATGGGGAGTACGTGCGCCAGAACAGGAGGTCGGGTCGGGTAGGGCTCGGCCCGACCTCCATCCCCTTCATGTGCGGTTAGCTCAGTTGGACAGAGCGCAGCCCTCCGAAGGCTGAGGTCGTGGGTTCGACTCCCTCACCGCACACCATCATCGGGGCGTAGCGAAGCCTGGTTGACTTCTCCCGACAGGGTGTTAGGCGAAGTCCATGAAAACTACCCATGCGGGACATCTTGCGGTCCTGAAGGTTGAGCAAAGGGCCATCGAACTCGGTTGGACACCAAGCCGACCCTCCGTGGACGCCCCCTATGACCTCGTCTTGGACGACGGCAGCAGGCTCTACCGAGTTCAGGTCAAGTACGGGAATGGGAGTTCTTCACACGCTGAAGGCGCGGTCATCGTGAATCTGCGGAAACGTGCCAACGGATCCAAGGCTCGGTCAGAGACGTACAACAGGGCGGATGTGGATCTGATCATGGCCTACCTGCCGAAATGCGACGCCATCGTGAAGTTTGAACCCGCCCACTTCGAGGGCAAGCCTGTCATTCAAATCCGCATCGCACCTTCCAAGGCTCGGCAGACGAAGATCAACCGCCTGGAAGACTTTCGTTGGTAAATCTCGGGGTGTAGCTCAACCTGGTGGAGCGCGGCGTTCGGGACGCCGAGGCTGTCGGTTCAAATCCGGCCACCCCGACCATCGCGGAGTTCATACCTCCGGGATCTCGACACCTTGGGAAGGCTGAGCGATCAGCCTGAAGTGGTGCGACGGCGGGAGAGACCGCATCATCGAGGAGTGGACCAGTGGCTAGGTCGCCTGGTTTGGGGCCAGGACATCTTCGCGGGTTCGAGTCCCGCCTCCTCGACCAGTTGTCCGACCACCACGAAGTACCCACACGCTTTGGTACAGCACACACCAGGCACTTCAACTCGGTCGGGCAAACATGCGGGTGTAGCTCAGTGGTAGAGCACTTGCTTCCCAAGCAGGATGTCGTGGGTTCGATCCCCATCACCCGCTCCATACGGGCCTGTGGCACAGCGGTTAGCGCGCTCGCCTGATAAGCGAGAGGTGGTTGGTTCGACTCCAACCAGGCCCACCAAAACCAAGCTGGGGCGTAGCGTAATTGGTAGCGCGACGGGTTCTGACCCCGTAGGTTGTAGGTTCGAGCCCTGCCGCCCCAACCACTTCAAGAACGGCTCATGGACTACGTCCCGGCGAGTGAAGGGCCCCGTCTGATAAGCGGGTGTTGCAGGGCGCGACTCCCTGGTGGTCCACCAAAGTTCGACTGATGGGGTGTGGTGTAGTCGGCAACATAGCGGGTTCTGACCCCGTTGAACCAGGTTCGAACCCTGGCACCCCAACCATCCATGACGATGTACCCAAGAGGCTAGGGAACCGGCTGCAACCCGGTCAACGTGGGTTCGACTCCCACCATCGTCTCCACCTACACCTGAACCGATGATCTCCCTATAATGCCCGGAGAGCGAGGGTTCAGAAATGGCTTACACAGCAGCAGTCAGGGAAGAAGCAATCAGGCTTCGTGTAGAGGAGAAACTCGGACTCGGAGTCATTGCTGCTCGATTGGGTGTTTCGAAAGGATCCGCCAGTCAGTGGCTCCGAGAGCACCCACTTCCCGATGAGGTTCTCCAGCAGAAACAGTCAGCCCGGGGTTCCGCGACACGAGGTCGTCGGAAGGTCTGCCAACCCACAACAGTGCAGGAAGTGTCCACGCGGTTTCGAGATACTGTACAAGGACGAACCTACACCTCACACCAGATGGGTGCTCTCGCGGAAACGGCAGTTCTATTCCGGCTATACCTGCACCAGTTCGAGGTGTTCCGGTCTGCCGCAGACGGAGCCAAGGTCGACTGGGTTGTTGTAGACCCAAAGACAGGCCGGACGATGAAGGTGCAGGTCAAATGTGTCCACAAAACGAGGGAAGGACGCGGCTTGCCCACTGTCTCACTCCGCTGTGCAGATGGAACGAAGAACGGGTCTAAACCCATGAAGGCTCGTCGTTACCGGGAAGATGAGTTTGACTTCATCGTGGGGTATGACCTTCGGACGGACATCTGCTACGTCTGGTCACACGCAGAAACCGTTAGCTACCGTTCTGCCGTCACCATCAGTGAGGGTGCTGCCGAGCGGTGGGACAAACTTTCATCGGGCTGTAGCGCAGTCTAGTTAGCGCGCCACGTTGGGGACGTGGAGGTCGCCGGTGCGAATCCGGTCAGCCCGACCACGGTTAGACACAACGCAGGGCGCACAAGCAACTCCAGGATTCATACCCCTGGGTTCTCCACCACAATCGGGGAATCCAAGCAAACCCGCCTTGCAACTCGTCTAACCTACCCTTCCTATGGTGTGTGTAGCTTAGCGGCCAAAAGCGCCTGACTGTGACTCAGGAGACCGTGGGTTCAAATCCCATCACACACCCCACTTCATGCGGTACTAGCTCATTCAGTAGAGCACTTGGTTCCCAACCAAGAGGTGACCGGAGCAAAGCCGGTGTACCGCTCCATGTCCGTCCACCAAGAAGTGCCCACACGCCGCCGGGTAGTCCGGCATCATTCTGCGAAAATGAACTCTGTGGGTGCGAATCCCACCGTCTCCCCCTCCGGGGGAGTCCGGCATTTCACCTCGGACGGACAACCCCTTGCGGCTGTAGCTCAGAAGTAGAGCATCGCGTTGCCAACGCGAATGTGGCGGGAGCGTTACCCGTCAGCCGCTCCATGCCGTCCACCAGGACGTTCCCACAAGCGAGATTAGCTCGATAGCCGAGCGTCTGACTATGAATCAGAAGGCCGGGGTGCGAATCCCCGATCTTTCACTTCCCGGAACGTCTACTCGGGCGGCAACCCTTCACGGCGGTGTAGCTCAGATAGCCAGAGCGTCGGATTCATATCCCGAAGGTCGTGGGTGCGATTCCCACCACCGCCACCATGTTCGTCCACCAAGAAGTGCCCACACGCCTGTTAAGCGAGGGGTCGCTGGTTCGAGTCCAGCCTGGGCCGCCATCTATGGCCCGGTAGCTCAGTTGGTAGAGCACTTACACAGGCACTTCAACTCGGACGAACACCATCAGGGACGGGTGCGTGTAGGAGCATACCTGCCTCGGACGCAGGTGGTTGCCGGTGCAACTCCGGCGTCCCTGACCATTTCCCTCGGGTCATCCACCCAGACAAGCCCACAAGCGACGTAGCCTATCACGCTCGTGACGTCGGTTCGATTCCGGCCCCCCGCTTCCATCTATGCGGGGGTGGTGTAGTGGCAGCACACGAAGTCCAAACTCACGGCTGGTCAACTCGGATGATGCGAGGGAGAACCTTGCGGACGTAGCTCAACAGTGGAGCACCTGCTTGCCATGCAGGAGGTTGCCGGTGCGAATCCGGTCGTCCGCTCCATCAGGTAGACAACAGCCTTGTGGTCTTGTATAGTATGAGGCATGGAACAAGTCCGCTGTGCCAAGTGTGGGGAACTGAAACCGTTGGACCGGTTCTCCTTCAAGTCCAAAGCGGCCGGTGTACGCCACAAGGCGTGCAAAGACTGCTTCAACCTGTACCAAAAGACGGCCTACAAAGCCCGACCTCACGTCTACAAGGACAAGGCAAAGAGATTCCAGGAACGGTTGAAGATCCTCCGCGATGAGGCGAAGAATCGTCCGTGCATGGACTGCGGAGGTTCCTTCCCCCCCTACGTCATGGACTTCGACCACCGCCCCGGCACAGCGAAGCTCGGAGACCCAGCCCACCTCGTGGGCCGCGCCAGTGCCAAACTCTGGAGGGCGGAGATATCCAAATGCGATGTCGTCTGTTCCAACTGTCATCGCATCCGCACACATCATCGAGAAACCTCGCTTCCGTAGCTCAACTGGCGGAGCACTCCCTTGGTATGGGAGAGGCTATGGGTTCAAATCCCATCGGAAGCTCCATTTGGGACGGTAGCTCAGTTGGCAGTAGCTCCTGACTCTTAATCAGGCGGTCGTGGGTTCGATGCCCACCCGTCCCACCATCTTCTTCATGGACCCGTAGCTCAAACAGTAGAGCATCGGACTCTTAATCCGGCGGTTCAGGGTGCAAGTCCCTGCGGGTCCACCATCAACATCCAGGCCATCTCCTCTCGGGGGATGGGGGCTATGAGTGCCGAAAGGGGCCTGTGAGTCGTGAGACGCGGCGTCAACACTGGATGTTGTTCTTGCTCGGGAAGCTCAACGGATTGAGCGCCGGTCTGCGAAGCCGGAGGCTGGCGGGTTCGATTCCCCCACCGAGCACCATCATGGGGCCGAGGTCGAAGTAGTCGAGATACTGCCCTGTCACGGCAGAGAAAGCGGGTGCAAGTCCCGTCGGTCCCGCCACTTTCCCATGCGGAGGACATCATGACTCGGAGGTTGCAGGCCCGTCGGTAAAACACCGGACGGGGTCATCGTCGTCAGAGGAGTGTTCACCCTCGTGGACACACACGGCCTTCCGCTCGACCTGGTGCTTGACAAGCTCCAGGGCAGCGGGTTGATGCCCGACTGGCTCGACTTCTACGACACGGCCACATCTCGAGGGTGGAAACCCTCGGGGGTCGTGACGAAGCTCGCCGAGGCTGTCGGAGATGTCTACGGGCCCGAGTTTCGAGTCGCGTGGGAAGCGAGGTTCAAGACCCTCATCACCGATCGTGGAGGTTGACATGGCTCGGAGGTTTCTTTGCGAAGTACGTCGGTGACAACGCGGGCTTGACCCGCCTCCTGGTGACGCGGGAGACGGTCGAGCAGTGGCTCAACGAACGCATCCTCGCCCGCAAGGTGGGAGAGTTCGAGTGGGCCGACGAGATCCGCCAAAAGCTCGACGAACACGGCATCGTCGTCATGGACCGCACCATCGGTCGAGATGGAACTGCCGAGGGCGTCGAGTGGGTCGTGAAGAACGGACCCCAGCATCGGGGTCTGGTGCGAAAGTAGAACATGGGGTCGAGGACGAACAGCAGAGTCACCGGCCTGTCACGCCGGAAACAGCGGGGGCAGCACCCGTCGATCCCGCCACCTCGTTAGAGCGCCTATTCTCCGGTATGGTTGACCGGAGGTGTTCAGATGGCGCTGCCCAAGAAGGAACTCCAGGCAGAGGCTTTGCGGCTGCGTGTTGATGAACGTAAAGGGACCAATGAAATCGCCAAGATTCTCGGCGTGTCCAAAGGTTCCGTTAGCTCGTGGTTGAAGGACCACCCCCTGACAGATGGTGAGGTGAAGTTGCGTTGGTTTCGCGGGGGTCGCCCCTCTGAAGCGAAGGAAACGCCTCCTTCAAAGTTCTATTCGGCTATCTGCGTTGACACGTTGAGCAATCAACGAAAGGCCAAGATCGCCGAATCTGCGGTGATGTTCCGACTGGTACTCCATGGGTTCGATCCTTTCGGGTCGGTCTTTGACGGGGACAAGGCTGACTGGCTTGTGGAAGTGCCAGAAACGCGGCGCACATTGCGAGTTCAAGTTCGATGGGCGCGTCAGGAGGAGGTTGGACGACCCCTTGTCCCGCTTCGGTGCGGCGATGGTCGTGGGAAGTCTCGACCCTTCAGGAAAGGCGACTTCGATTTCATCGTGGGCTACGACCTCTACGACGACACCTGCTACGTGTGGTCGTGGGACGAAGTCCAGCACCTCACTTCAGCCATCTCGGTTTGCCAGGAAGCAGCCGAACGATGGGACAAACTTCATGGCCTGTAAGCTCAAATAGTCGTAGCGCGACGCTGTTAACGTCGAGACTGGAGGGTGCAAGTCCCTCACAGGCCGCCATGTGGAGAGGGTAGCTCAACGGTAGAGCGCGGTTCGCGGGCCCCGAGGGGCCCGCACCTTCAGCCCGATTACGAACCGGGCAGAACGGCTGACACCGCCCGGCGGGACGCCACCGGGACAGGACAGCCTCGTGTGGGTTCGACTCCCATCCCTACTCCCCACTTCACGGTGAAGGTTCGATACCTCTTGTAAGGTAACCCAGAGGTGTCGATGAGGTCGGACCCGAAGTCCATCGGAGAGCGGTCGGAGGCACAAGTCGTCTCTGCACTCCTCAAGCACGGCAAGGTCATCCTGACCCCGTTCGGAGACAACCAGCGGTACGACATGGTTGTGGACGAGGGTGGCCGGTTCTACCGAATCCAGTGCAAGACGGGGCGCATCCATCGAGGGGCCGTAGAGTTCCCCACATGCTCCTCACAGAGCCATCGAGGGCGGGGGAAACAGGACTACCGAGGGCAGATCGAGTTCTTCGCCGTCTATTGTCCCGACAACGACGTGGTCTACGTGGTGCCCGTCGAGGACGTGACGACCACATTGGGGGTGCTTCGGATCGAACCCCCAAAGAACGGACAGGTCAAGGGCGTCCGACTCGCCTCTCGGTATGAACTTTCCGAAAACACACTTGCATCGTTTATTCCCGGGTAGCTCAGTTGGTCAGAGCATGCGCCTGTTAAGCGCGGGGTCGTGGGTTCAAGTCCCACCTCCCTCGCCAACTTTGGGGCCTTAGCTCATCTGGGAGAGCGTCTGGATGGCATCCAGAAGGTGACGGGTTCGAGTCCCGTAGGCTCCACCATGGGGGTGTCGCCGCCGATTGGGGCGGCAACATTCAGTTCTTCCCCTCTCCCCTCTCAACGGGGGAACCTCGAAGAACGCACACGCGCAAGTTCGACTCTTGCCACCCCCACCACTTTGCTCCCGTCGTCTACTGGCTAGGACGCTGCGTTCTCAGCGCGGAAAAGAGGGATCGATACCCTTCGGGAGTACCACATGGGCCCTGGGACAGCACGGGGAAGTCGCCTCTTTCACACGGAGGAAACGCCGGGATCGTTACCCGGAGGGCCCACCACGGGGACCGACACCCGGCTTGTCACCGGGCCCCGACCATGACCTCATCGTCTAGGCGGCCAAGGACGACAGCCTCTCACGCTGTAAACACGGGTTCGAATCCCGTTGAGGTCACCATGACTCGTTGGGTAGAGCCGAAGTCGCCTCCTCCGGGAGGTAGAGCCGAAGTCGCCTGGCGAGTCGCCTTCATGCGGACGTAGCTCAGTCGGTAGAGCGGCAGCCTTCCAAGCTGTCTGTCGCCGGTTCGATCCCGGTCGTCCGCTCCATACGGGGCTTTAGCTCATTCAGGAGAGCATCTGGCTGGCAGTCAGAAGGTGGCGGGGGCAGAGCCCGCAAGCTCCACCAGCGTTGAAACGGGTAGACTTCACACACGGGGGCTTAGCTCATCTGGGAGAGCATCCATCGCCGCAGCAAAACCTGCCCCGCGTGTGCTCAAGCCAGCAACGCCAAACAACCCACGGCAATCCTGTGGCCCGCACATGCCGTGCTTCAAGCAATGGTTGCAAACACCTCCCTCTCGCACGTAGGGCGTCAACTAGGGGTGAGTGCCACCGCGATACGCAAACGACTTCGCTCTACACCCGGATAGCTTAATGGCAGAGCAGGGGTTTTACACGCCCCTGGCGAGGGTTCGATTCCCTCTCTGGGTACCACTTCAGAACGGCCGCACCAGGATGATCGGGGTCATCGGCCCCACCCAGGCACCGGCCACGTTGAACTCGTAGAACTCGACCGCATCTTCCGCATCCATCCCTTGCTCGATGAGGGTCTGGATGATGATGTCCTGGTCGTAGACGGCCAACACGGGTTGCCCGCAACGACGGGCCACACCGATGAGGGCGTTCTCGAACCCGTCGAGGAGCAACGCCTCCGGGTTCTCTTCTTCGAGTAGCAGCTTCACTTCTTCTGAGGTTGGCATGCCCGACCCTACCGTACATGGGGCCATAGCTCATCTGGGAGAGCGCAGCATTCGCAATGCTGAGGTGGCGGGTTCGAGTCCCGCTGGCTCCACCACGCAAAACAGGAGGTCCGCTTGGACACCGTCGAAGGGAACATCGTGTTCCGCAACCGCATGGGGAAGACCACCCTCATCAAGGTCGAGACGGCGGACAAGCAGACCAAGACCCTGTGCTTCCAGCGCGAAGCCTTGGGGGAGGAGCGGTACGGGGAGGTCGGTGAGTTCCAGATCGGGGACCTGATCCGGGCCGACGTGCAGCCCACGTCTCGAACGTGGCGCGTCCCCGACACCGTGGTCGATGTCGTTCAGTTCACGCGGGGGCCGTAGGCTCCCGCACAACACGAGTCCGTAGCTCAATCAGGAGAGCGCCGCTAGCGGCACCAGCGTTCTTGTGATACATCGTGTGTATGGGAAAGCGCAAACCGCAAGCGGTGATCGAGGAGTGTGTTCGACTCCGGGTGGAGGAGAGGCTTTCGTCCCGTGCGATTGCGGAACGTATGGGCCTCTCGCTCCACACCGTGCGGGCATGGCTCAAGGCCCATCCTCTTTCGGAGGAGGAAGTGACCGGCCTGGTGGCCGAAGGACGCGCCAAGGGCAACGACACCAACCGCAAGGAGCGCGGAACACCCTCGAAGTTCTACACGGCCACAGAAGGCAAGCCCCTCTCTCGGGAGCACCGGGGTCGGATCGCCGAAGCTGCGGTTCTCTTTCGTCTCGCGGTGTATGGGTTTCGCCCGTACAGTTCCCCGTTCGATGGAGAACACACCGACTGGGTGATCGAACTCCAACCAGCAGGATCGTTCCGTCGCCTCCAGGTTCGGATCGCCCAACAAGGCAAGCACGGACTCCCCTACGTGAGTCTGCGGTGTGCGGATGGGCGTCAGGCAAGCCGCCGTCTTTCAGCAACGGACACTGATTTCGTCATCGGCTACGACTTCTACACTGACACAGCCTACGTGTGGCGACTCTCTGAACTCGCCCACCTCGAACACATCGTCACCATCTCCTCTGAAGCAGAGGAGCGATGGGACAAAATCATGGGCGATTAGCGAAGCGGGATCGCGCCTCCCTGACGCGGAGGAGATGGTGGGTTCGACTCCCACATCGCCCACCATCGCGAGGTTCAGAACAGACCCTCCGGTGCGTAGACACACACAGGAGGTAGCCATGTTCACCCGTGAGGATGCCCGGTACCGGGACATCGAGATGACCTTGGCGAGCCATTCGTATCGTGGCCGGTCCATCGGATCCCAGGCCACCAACCACCAGTTCCCTGGCCACGATGTCTGCTTCGACATCGGCCAGGCCACGCTCTCCTCGACCACGATCGGGAACGTGTTCGTGACCCACGGACACGACGACCACATCGGAGGGCTGGGGTCTCACCACCTGCGTCGGAACGGCTGGGGGCTCGATCCCGCTCGCTACTACGTCCAGGAGGACGACGTTCCGCTCATCAAGGCGGTCGTCGCGGCCCAGTGCCACCTCAACCGCTCGAAGGCGCTCGCCAACGTGGACATCGTCCCCGTGGGTGAGGGCTCCGAGTTCCCGGTGGGGAAGGCGGGCCTCGTGGTCCGGCCGTTCCGTGCGACCCACAAGATCCCGTGCCTCGGGTACGCCTTGTGGGGGAAGCGGCGTCGGCTGCGGGCCGAGTTCAAGGGTGCCTCGAAGGAGGTCATCATCGCGGCCAAGGCTCGCGGCGAGGACATCAACGAGGAGTTCGAGGTCCCGGAGGTCGCCTTCCCGGGCGACACCAACCTCAACCTCTTGAACCGCCCCAGCGGCGAGGTGGTGCGGAAGGCTCGGGTGCTCTTGCTCGAGTGTACGTTCATCGACGACGAGGTGAGCCCGAAGGAGACGTTCCGCACCGGACACGTCCACCTGGAGGACTTCATCAACGCTGCTCGAGACGGCGCGTTCGAGAACGAGGTCATCCTCCTGACGCACTTCTCCGCTCGCTACCACCCGACCTACATCCGGGACACGGTGGAGAAGCGCCTTCGCAACGAGGACATCTGGCCGCGTGTGCGGCTCCTCCTCCCCGACACGAAGTAATTTCGCGTCGGGGGGTTCAGGAGCCGACCCCTCCGGCGTAGTGGAAGGTGTGAGGCCACGGAGGCGAGAGAGTCCTGGCAGAAGACGGAAGTAGCGGGTTCGAATCCGCCCTCCCCCTTGAGGGGTTGCCGCAAACCTGCTGTCTCTCTCGAGCGGTTCGAGTCCGCGCCATCACAGTCTTTGGAGCATGAACAGGGAGCCGGAACAAGATCCCCGGCTTCAACCACGAAAGACCCGCACCTGGAAATGCGAGTGAACGTGCGTGGATGCTCCAAGCTCTTTCTCAAGTGTTCGTTCACGGTCGGGTGGCGGAATTGGTAGACGCACAAGCCATCGGAGCTTGCCTAAACGCAACCCAGCTTCGCACCTCGTCCTCGGGTCTTCGGACCAGGGGACACCTCGCGGATCTCACAAGCCCTGCAGGTTCGAATCCTGCCCCGACCACCTTTGCGTTGAACGTCTGACCACCAGGATGTGCCCACAAGCACTTCACGCCCAGGGTCGCAGGTTCAAGTCCTGTCCGTTTCCGAAAGGGAGCGGTAGCTCAGTTGGCAGAGCATGGGCCTCATCCCGAAAGGGGAGGCACTCCCAGGCACTTCCACTCGGTCAGACGCTCCACGCACCCCTTCGGGATGAGCACGCTGTCGCGTATGCGCCACAGAGTCAGCCCTTTCTGGGACGACGAATGGCCGCCGGGCGTGCCACCCGATCTCTTTCGAGGTAAACTCGAGAGGTCGTTCTTCGACATCGCTACATGGGCCCGCCCCGGTTTCGACGGGGTAATAGACTGGAAGTTGGCGTCGCAGGAAGTGCTCCCGCACCGCAACGCGGGGGAAAAGCATAGTTGCCAACAACAACAGCTTCTACGGTGCCGAGGCCCTCGCGGCCTAGTCCCCGTACCCGGAGGCACTACGACCACCGGGCGTTCGATCAGGAAGTAGCCGAACCTGCTTGAGCGTAATCCAGGCTTGCAGCGACCGAGGGGGAGACGCCTTGACCTCGCGAGCGAAGACCACCAAGCGTTGACTGCTGGGGAAAGCCCAGCGACACCCGCCACGGGGTCACAAGTGGCAGGCGACGTACCTGATGACTGGAAAGTTGCTTCGGACAGCGGTTCAACTCCGCTCGGGTCCACCATTTTCGACGATGCACGCCGGAGTGCTGTCCGGCTACTCGGTTGGTGAACCGAGGATGAAGCGGAGTAGCGTCCGCGAAAAAACCCTGGACCTCAGCCGAGGTCGCGATGACGGTAGCGTAGTGGGTCAGCGAGGAGTCTCCTCCCGAAAGGGCGGAGGCGTCGATACCGCCCCCACCCGTCGAACCCCCAGGTGGGCGGCTTCAGCAAGGCAGACGGGCAAGGGTTGTGCCCGCATAGAATCCAAATCGCCTTGCTGAAGCTCCCCCCTCTGTTTTGGCGCACATTCTGGCTCAACGGGAGCACTCGTGCCTCCGCGTTGAGGGGATACCTGCCCCTACTGTTTGGGTAGGACAGATTCAAGACCGGATCGGAGGAGATGCAGATGAAGATCACCGGCTACAAGCTCCGCCACGCGATTCGCGAGGCCGAGCACATCAAGAACCTGGCGGCGTCCCAGTGGGACGACTCGCTCCATGCGTTCCCGGGCGAGTCGAAGGCGTCCCCGACGGTCCTGATGGCCAAGTACCAGGACGCGGAGAACCGCCTGGCCCAACTCCAGTTGGCCCAGACCCAGTACAACCTCACCGTGAAGGTGGACGTGCAGGGGACCCAGATGACCCTGTGCGAGGCCGTCAAGCGGGTCGGCGGTGCGGGTCGGGCCGAGAAGATGTGGCGGGCTGCGGCCGGCGGGGAGAAGAAGGACCGGTACTCGTACCGGAACGACCTCACCCGGAACACCACCGAGATCCGGGCCGAGCGCACCATCTCCGTCGAGGATGCGCTCGAGCAGGCCAAGAAGTCCTCCCGTCACGCGGCGGCCCTCCGGGAAGCCATCGAGACGGGCAACGCCACCGAGGTGAACATCGAGGGTTTGGACCCGTCGCTCTTCGAGTGACGGGTGTTCCCTCCCCCTCGGGGGAGGGAACTGGGAGGCTGGCATACGCCATTACCCGCGAGAGCGGGCGGTACGGGAACCTGTCGATAGTGGGCTCTCCTTCGGCACTGAATACCAAGCACCCAGACCTCCGGGCGGGGGAGCGTGGTGGGCCATATAGAGCCGCCTTCGCGGAGAACCGCATCTAAGTCCTGTCGCCTCTCACCACCCTCGGGTTCAGCCCGCCCCGCCCACAATAGTCTGGCTATAGGTGGTGTTGGGGTGAGGTGTCTATGCTGAATCCCAGGCGGGTAGCCCAACGGCACCTGATCGCAAGTGCCTTGGCCGAGAACGCGGCCAAGGAGATGTTCCTGTTGGGGACTTCGCCCGATGGGGGCGAGTGGCACGGGGGTCCTCCGAAGATCATCGTCTCCTTCTCGGGGGCCGACCTCCTGGGGGGGATCCGTGTTCGAGGAGGTCGGATCGAGGCAGTGCTCGAAGCCGACCCTTCCAAGTGGGCGGACGGCATCTACACGGACTCGTTCCTCGTCCAGCGGTTCCTGAAGGTGTACCCGGGGGAGATGTCGGCGCTGCGGGAGGCGTTCATGGACGCCCTGAACCGCGAGAAACCTCGGCTCGTGAAGGAGATCGAGCGGCACTACGAGAACCCGGCCTTCGCAGGGCATCTGGCCAGTGCCGTGTTCGGGTTCCGCGAGTCGCAGGAGTGGGAGACTCCGACCAAGGTGAAGGTCGAGAAGGTCGAGATCGGGTCGTCCCCTGTCCCCGGGAAGCTCAAGGTGTCCTGGGCGGCCAAGGTCTCGTTCGAGGCGGCCCAGAAGGAGGCCGTCACCGCCACCCCCTTCGCGGACATGACGGACCGGGAACTCGACGGGTGGATCTCCCGCTGGGAGAGCGATGCCCCCGAGAACTTCTGGATGGACGGGGAACTCACCCTGTCCCGTCCGGCGGCGTACAAGATGTACCGTGACCGCTGGCGAAAGATGCCCGCCCGTGAGCAGGTCGAAATGCTCAGCCAACTCCAGCGAGGGTAGGCTCGATTTCGCAACAGGGGTTCAGAAAACCTCCCATCTGACGTAGTTAGAGTGGGAGGCCACGCCGATGACTGCAATAGAGATGCTGGCCGCTTGGAAGTCGGCCGCGGACACGGGGAAGTTCTACGAGGAGTTCGAGAAGCTCACGGGCTTCACGGAAGCCGACGTGAAGCAGCACTTCGCCGCCTGGAACAAGCTCCGTCACGAGACGGCCGAGGAGATCGCGGAAGACCACGGGATGACCATCCGCGAGGGTGGCTTCCAGGTGTACCTCACCATCATCAAGCAGTCCGGCCGTGTCCCCCTCGCGGCCATCCTGGACGGGGGCTACGAGGAGGACGAGGATCCGAACCCTCGCCAGGACAGGCCGTGGCCGGCGGCCGAGGACTGCAAGGGCTGTGATGGCCGAGAAGGGGCGCAGTACCGACACCGGTTCGGCTGCACTCGTTACGGGGCCAAGGCGGGCTCGATGACCATCCCCGTTCGAGAGACGGCGGACGGCAAGCTCGAGTCCGTGTACCCGCTCGACCGGAAGCCCTGATGCGACACATCTTCGTCTCCGGCCACCTCGACCTCACGAACGACGAGTTCGTCGAGCACTACGTCCCGAGGCTCCTCGAGGCGTGCAAGGGCGAGGAGCGAGCCGTCTTCCACATTGGGGACGCTCGTGGGGCGGACACGATGGCCCAGGAGTTCCTCGCCGAGTGGCGGGCCTGGGTGTTCGTCTACCACATGCACGAGAAGCCCCGGAACCACGTCGACAAGCAGGCCCGACTCGTCGGAGGGTTCACCTCCGACGGGGCTCGGGACGCGGCCATGACGGCGGCCACGACCGAGGACATCGCTTGGGTGAGGCCGGGTCGAGAACAGAGCGGCACCGCGAGGAACCTGGCCCGAAGGGGGGCCCCTCGTGCCTGACGAGAACAAGTTCGCGAAGCTCCGGGCCATCGGCTACCGCGTCCCCGTGACCTGTGGGCTGTGCGTCCACGGGGAGTTCCCGTCGAGGGGTTCTCCGTGGGGGACGTGCCGCCTCCACCAGTACGAGCACAAGAAGCACGCCAACCCCGAGGGAGGGCGCGGGGTGTCCATCCACGCTTCAGGGACGTGCCCCGACGCCGAGGCCGATGACCAGAAGACGGCGGTGCTCGGAGCCCACCGCGAGTTCCTCGGGTCAGGCGGTTGATTCCAGGGTGTGTTGGATCACGTTCAACGAGGCGATGAACCGCAAGTCCGACGCCCCAAACGTGAAGTGTGTCGCGGTCATGCTGTGCATGGGGGCCTCACCCGCCACCACCATCGTGGCCCAGGTGATCTGCTGAATGCCTGTCCCGGGCTCGGCATCATCGAACCCGTGGGCCCGAAACGCTGCCACCACCGTCCTCAGGCGGGCCTCAAGTGTCTCCCCATTCGCCAGATCCGCTTCCGTGAAGACGGGGTAGATCACCCGCCGGGGGACGGACACCATCCGAGGCTCACCCTCATGCACCACCATCCGACCCACCTTGCGTTCGACGATGAGGCTGGGGCGTTCGCCGGCCGGGAAGTCGAAGTGGAACCGCTTCACCTCCACCGGGCCGACCGGCAGCGGCCCGTAGTCGACCAACTTCGTCTCCCAGCAGGAGTACCGCGCCCCGTCATCCGGAAACACGACCACCTGGGTCCACTCCCGCACCGGCACGATGCCCACACGACCTCCCACGTCCCGTGGCGTCAGGTTGAACGCCGATGCCAACGCCAAGAGGGTTTCGGCGGAAGGTGCTTCTCCCGACTCCACCCGCTGGATCGTCCGAACGCTCAGCCCTGAAATCACGGCGAGCGTTTCTTGCGTCCAGCCCCGAGCTTCGCGTAGCAGTTTGGTCATGCTCCTACCCTACTCGGTGACCCGAGAGGGGAACACGACAGGAACCCGCCAGAGGTCAGGCGGTTGACCTCGCAGGGATGTTGTCCAACACCCACTGTTGGGCTTCCTCGACCGTCTCGAACTGCTCGGGGTGAGCCGGGGGTGCGAACATCAGCGGTCGCTCGCTGATGACGGCGAGGCGTCCTTCAGGGTCGGTGTTGTAGACCCACCAGCCCTGCCCATCTCGTTCGAGGAACGCTCGACCGTCTTCGGGGTAGCTCGACCACTCGCCCGTGTTCCAGTTCATGCCGCGAACTCCACGCAACCCCCTACGCGAGGTCAGAGGCGCAAGTACCAGCCCGTCTGCGCCTCGAAGGTGTCGACCAGCGCGTCGGCGTAGATGTCCGTCAGCTTCTTGACCTGCTTCTTGTCCGTGCCGGACACGTTGAAGAAGGTCACCGTGTAGGTGTCGTCGGGGGCGAGCATGATCTCGACGTTGTTGCCCTTGGACCGCTGCTTGTTGGGCCATGAGAAGCCGACGCCCTTGTTCCCCGGCAGGTCGTAGAAGAAGTAGCCGGGGCCAGAGCCGATCCCGAGCATCACGGCCAGCCGCCGGACCCCGCCCATCTGTTGGAGGATGACCTGGGACACCTGGGAGAGCGCGACCTTCGAGATGGAGGCCGCCTTCTTGGTGACCTTGACCCCGTCCCACCCGATCAGACCCTTCTTGGCGAGAGCTTCCGCCGCCGACTCGATCTGGCCGAAGTGGACGCCACGGAGGTTCGGTGAGCGGGCGATGTCGGTCAGAGCCGCACCTTCGCCGTGCGACTCCACGTAGTCCATGATCGCCACCTGGGCCTTCCCGGTCGGGTTGGCGGCCTCACGCAGCAGCGGGAGCAGGTGCGGGCGCAGCCCCTCGTTCTGGTGGGCGAGGCGAATGATCTGGGCGCGGAGCGTGGACATGGGTGTTCCCTCTCCCGTCTGGGGGTATCGAACGACCACCGACCGCGTAGGGGTCGTAGAGGTGGATGTGTCCGTCAAACAGGTCATTGTGGTCCGCATGGACCTCAACATGCGAAAAGGGAAGATCGCGGCCCAAGTGGCACACGCCTCCCTGAAGGTGTTCCTCGACCGGAAGCTCGCTGCACTGGGGGGCCGCGAGCCCTCCGAGTACATGGAGTTGGCTGACGGGCGGCCCGAGTTCCCCGAGGACACCTGGAAGCTGCTCATGATCGCGCTGACCACCGAGATGGCCGCGTGGGTCGACGGGGCCTTCACGAAGATCGTGCTCGGCGTGGACTCTGAGGCGGACCTCTTGAAGGTCCACGAGGCCGCCAAGGAGGCGGGCATCCCGACGGCCCTCATCCAGGACAGAGGGCACACCGAGTTCCACGGAGTGCCCACCTACACGACCTGTGCGCTTGGACCGGATGTGCCCGAGAAGATCGATGCCATCACGGGTCCGACGGGAATCGTGAAGACCAAGCTGCTTTGATTTCCTAGCTCGGGTAGCATCTCGCCGCATCGCAGGGTGAGGTAATGCCCCAGTCGAGGATCCGGCACCTGGTCGGGATCGATGCGCTGACAGTCGAGGACTTGGACTTCCTGCTCGCCGTGGACGCGGGTGCCAAGCTCGAAGGCGCTGTATCCCTCATGTTCCACGAGCCCTCGACCCGGACGAGGTTCTCGTTCCACCAGGCGGCTCGGCGTGTGGGGCTCGACCCCCTCCACTACGAGTCCAGCACCTCCTCCGAGAAGAAGGGGGAGACGCTGCTCGACTCGTGCCGGAACCTGTCGTGGATGGGTGTCGGAGCCTTCGTCCTCCGCGTGAAGGAGAACGAGGTGCCCCTCCGCCTGTCTCGGGACCTCGGATGTCCGGTCATCAACGCGGGCGACGGGACGAACGAGCACCCCACGCAAGCGTTGGGAGATGCCCGCACCTTGGTCGAACACTTCGGCTCCCTGAAGGGACTCACCGTCGCCATCGTCGGCGATGTGCGGTTCTCCCGTGTGGCTCGATCGAACACGAAGCTCCTCTCCCGCTTGGGTGCGGAGGTGCTGTTGGCCGGACCCGTGGTGTCCGGGAAGCACCCCTTCGGTATGGGGTCACCGGGGAAGGTCGTCCCAGTGGATCACGCCATCGCTTCGGCGGACGCCATCATGATGCTCCGCTGGCAGGACGAACGGCACGTCATCAAACCGACGGATCGCGCGATGTTCCACCTCAACACGACGGTGATCGAGGAGAAGGCGAGGCCGCACGCGATGGTCTTGCACCCGGGCCCCATCAACCGAGGCGTGGAGATGACCTCGGACGTGGCTGACGGGAAGCGGTCGTTGGTCGCGAAGCAGGTGGAGCATGGCGTGGCGGCCCGAGCCCGCGTGCTCCAGTGGGCGTTGGCCTGAACGAGAGAAGCCCGACTCACTGTGAGCCGGGCTTCCTCTAGTTTGTTGGTAGTGCTCCTCCAGACTTGGTGGCTTCACCCACCGGACATTCTCCTTTTCCCCCGCTTTTCACCCTCCCGTTTGAGGCATCTGAGGACCCTCGGCCTCAAGGACCGAAGCGATACCCCTCGTCACAAGCCGAGGTCTCGCCAAGGAGGACCGCTCAATCCTCCGGGTTGTGGGGTTGTGAGTTCGTCAGCCAGGGGCCTGGTGTTTAGGGTATCCGGCCCCCCTGGACCCGTTGGGTATCCAACGGCGTGTCCTCCAAATCGCGGCTGTGAGGTTCCCGGCTGTCCCCGAAGGCCGCTGCCTCGGAGTGCCCCAACGGTCGGACCCGAACCCCCGTTGGTAGGTGATGCAACCGCCCTCGTGCATCGGAGGCCCCTCTTGGTTGAGGCTAAGGGGCTGACCCTCGGTCTAATCGCGCATCCTCGTCTCCCTCTGTGCCTGAACTACGCGAGAGCCCTCACGACCTGAACCTCGGCCATGAAGATTTCTGCAACTGGACGCGAGGGCGCGTGATGGGGTAGGAGAGGGGCATGAGTCCGAACCGCCACCACCTGATCGTGTGCCAGGTCCCGCAGGGGCCGTGGGGGCTGGTTTGAGTCAGGTTCTTCTCCACCACCTGTAGCCATTCTCGACTTCCGTTGAGGTCCGAGCCGCACCCGTAGGCGTGTGTGCTCCCATCAACCACTCAAAGTCGAGATACGAACATGGCTATCATCGTGGAGATCCGTAGTGCGGAGGGCGGCGAGGACTCGCGCCTGCTCGTCCGTGAACAAGCAACCATCTACCTCAAGCTGGCTGAACGCCAGAAGCTCGTGGCGGAAGTCCTCGACGTGCGTTCGGGCTCCACCATCCTTCGCGTGTCGGGGAAGGGTGTGGAGACCGCCTTCCGGAACGAGCCTGGCGGCCATCGGTTCCAGCGCATCCCGCCGAACGAGAAGCGGGGCCGGGTCCACTCCTCGACCATCACCGTCGCGGTGCTTCGTGAGCCGACAGCGGCGGAGGTGTTCATCCAGGACTCCGACCTCGAGATCAGCTTGTGTCGGGGAAGCGGGGCTGGAGGGCAGCACCGGAACATGACGGACTCGGCCGTCCAGATCAAGCACAAGCCGACCGGGCTGATGGTCCGCTGCGAGAGCGAGCGGTCCCAGCATCAGAACAAGGAGTCGGCGATGTCGGTCCTCCGGGCTCGGCTCCTGTCCGCCCAGGAGGAGGCCAACCACACCGCCTACAACGATGTTCGGAAGCAACACGTCGGGGCGGGGATGCGGGGAGACAAGCGGAGGACGGTGCGCTTCCAGGAGGGTGTCGTCACCGACCACCTCCTCGATGTCCGGGTTCCTCTGAAAGAGTACCTGAGGGGGGACTTCGGAGCCCTTCTGACGAGGTAAGGTGCGCTCACGGGGTGTAGCGCAGCCTGGTAGCGCACCAGCCTTGGGCGCTGGTTGTCGTCGGTTCGAATCCGGCCGCCCCGACTCTCACCCACGTCTGAACGGGATCAGTTCCAGCGGCTCACCCTCGACGACACCCTCCTCATCCAGAGTGAGCGCCGGGGCAAGTGGGTTGCCCATCTCGTCCGCCAGAGCCAGGTGTACGAGGGGCATCGACACCTCGAACTCCATCGCGATTTCGGCGAGAGCGACCTCCACCACGCAGTCGTTGGGGAAGGTGAAGTCCTTGGTCTTGTTCAGGAAGGTCACCGAGATTCGTCGCATCTTCGGGTTCTCCCGCACAAGGGGGGTCTGCCTCCCTGTGATTGAAGGGTAGTGCAATCACATGATTCTCGCCACTGATGTCTACTACGACGAGCAGCGCAACTCGGCTTTGGCCGCTGGAGTTGTCGTTCCAGATTGGCGAACCCCGCACGTTGTTGCGGAGTACGCGGTGACGGTGGAGGGCATCGCCCCCTACGAGCCGGGGGCGTTCTTCAAGCGGGAACTGCCCTGCCTGATGGACCTTCTGTCGGTCGTGGCGGAGGAGGTCACCCTCATCGTGATCGACGGCTACGTAGACCTGGGCCCGGGACATCCCGGACTTGGCCGACATCTCTACGACACGCTCGGGGGATCGGTGCCCGTCGTCGGCGTCGCCAAGACCCGGTTCGTGGGTTCGACCCCTGCAGCGGTGCTTCGGGGCCAATCCAAGGATCCGTTGTACGTCACGGCAGTAGGCATCGAGTTGAGCAAGGTCGTAGCGGAGGTTTGTGCGATGCACGGCCCCTACCGTGTCCCGACAGTTCTGAAGCGCGTAGATGCTCTTTCACGGGGCAGGAGTTCTTGATGCCCATCCACACCGTCGCTCGACACAAGGTCTCCGTCGAGGAGGTCGTGACCGCTCTTCAGTGCAACGTCTGTGGCGTGGTGGAGCCGCGTCGCGAGGACGGGGTGCTGCCCAACGACATGCACGCCATCCGTCTCTCTGGCGGCTGGGGGGACAACTACCCGGGCGACATGGAGACGCTCACCTTCGTCGTCCACGGGACGTGCCTTCGGGCGTGGACGAGCACCTTCCAGGTCGAGCCCGAGTCCAAGCACAGCATGGGGACGGTGCCGCCCATCCCCTGCACGCACAGCGAGACGGGTGAGGCCATGATCTTGCAGTGGGGCTGGATGCGGAAGGCTTCGGAGCCCTTCCACGACCCCAAGATCGAGGACCCGTACAGCCTTCCGCACACCGACCAAATCCCGGGGAATGGCATCGTCGCCTGCGGGATCTTCGAGCACTTCAAGGGTCGGCTGTACCAGGTCATCGACCACGGCTGGGACGTGAACGAGCCCCACGAAGCCTATGTGGTGTACCGGGCGCTCTACGGGGACTCGACGGTGTTCGCACGTCCCGCCCGCATGTGGTCCGAGCAGGTGGACCGCGACGGGTACTCCGGCCCCCGGTTCCGGCTCAAGTACGGGGTCGACGGGGCTCCCAGCGACAACAAGTTCAAGGAGCCCGAGTAGGGACACCATGCCGAAAGACAAGGACAAGTGGTTCGCCGAGTTGGCGTTGAAGGTCGAGTCCGTCTACGTTCAGCACCACACGAAGTTCGACCGGATCGCCAACATCGGCCGTGTCTGGGGCACCCGTGTCGAGGACTTGCGTTCCCCAGTGGGTGTGCTGGGTCGAGTGTTTCGGAGCGTGCCCGAGGTCGTAGGGCTCGCGCGCTCCTTCAGCGATGAGCCGAACTCTGTCTACGCGGGGGCCATCCTCAAGCAGGAGTTTCCGTTCGTGCTTCTTGGCTCGGAGGATGTGGAGGCCACGCAAGACTGGCGTCCGTCCCGTCAGGGACAGTCGAACCCCAACAGCGCGCACATCGCCGGGTTGCTTCGAGGCATCGCGTCGGTTCTCAACTTGAAGTCGGAGGAGACTCCGATGTTCAACGACCCCGCCGGAAAGCCCGAGTTGTTGGCCTTCAGGATGTACCTGGGCGACGGCGTGGTGGTCGGCATGTTGATGCAGGGTTCCCCGGAGTACCCTCCCGTTCATGCCCCCTTGCGTTCCTCCCACGACGCGGAGACGACGCGGGCCAGGTTGGTCGCCTTGTGGGAGAGCAACTCCATCATCGGCCTCAACATGAAGGCCGGAAGCAACGCCTCCGGGGATGAGCCCACGGGCTCGTTCTCAAACAGCAGTATTACGAGGATTGACCCTCCCGAATCCTTGGTCGTTGGAACAGACTTCGCCAACGACTACAAGCGCATCGCGGACCGGGTCGTGCGCTTCGAGAGGGCTGGGTACAAGCGAAACCTCATGCTCCTCGGCCCCCCGGGCTGTGGCAAGACTTCCATCGCGCAGCAGATCGCCCTCCACATCGGGCGGTTCACGATCAACGTGGACTCGAGCATGTTGGCGACGGTGCTCATCCAGTTGATCACCGCGTTCTTCCACAACGCCATCCTCATCTGCGACGACTTCGACCGCTACACAGGGGACACACAGGCGCTTCTCTCGAGCCTGGAGAAGACGGGTTCGAGCCTCATCGTGACCTGCAACACGGTCTACGGGTTCGACAAGGCCGCTGTCCGGGTGGGCCGCATCGACGAGATCATCGACGTGCCGAAGCCCGACCCCGAGATGCGGAAGCGGCTGTTCTTGCACTTCGCGGAGCAAGCGGGTTCCGTGTCGATCTCTGAAGCTGAACTGGGCACCATCATCGGCTTGACCGACGGGTTCACGCCCGCCGAGATGCGCGAGGTGGTGAAGTGCTACCGGGTGCTTGGGTACGAGGACACCAGGCTGGAGATCGCCCGCATCAAGCGGCAGTCCGAAATCGCCGCGTCGCTCTGGTACAAGCTCGACTGGACGGGTATGTCTCAAGAACAGATCAACTCGATGCGTCGGCAGGTGAATCGGGATCTGGTCGCCCCCTCCAGAAATGAGTGGGCTGAGCCTAGTTTGACCCCGATCACGGAAGATGACGTGGACGACCTGGACGACCTGGAGACGTGATGGACGACGCGAAGGTCGAGGAGGTCAAGGCATCGGGCAAGCCCCTCGAGGACTGCCTCGACGACCTCATCCTCGAGGAGAAGTCCAAGCCCCACCCGAACCCCCTCAACGTCATGTGGGTTCTCATCCGCGCCTGGGGGGTCGACCTGCGCGTGGCCAAGCTCCTCACAGGCATCCGCTGTTCCGAGCTTGACCAGGGCCAACCCAAGGACCCCGAGCGCATACGCACCCTACGCCATGAGCTTCAAAGCCCATTGGGGTAGGTCGGAGTAGTTCTCCGAGTCCGTCTTATAAGCGGGTCAAGCGGGTGCAATTCCCGATACCCCGACCATCAACGCGCCCGGGGAAGCGTGCTCACATCCACCGGGCAAGTCACCTCGCCCACCACCGTGACCTGCTGGCGGCCGAACTTCCGGGCGGACGTTTCCGACTTCAGAAGCAGGTCGAGACGACGACCCTCGATGTCGCCCCCCGTGTCCGCCGCCAGGTAGGTGGACTCGTGCCCGTCCTCGAAGCGGAGGCGGTAGCACTTCCCGAGGTCGAGCACCGCCGGGTCGACGGCCATCATCTTGATGGGTCCCCACGGGTTCGCTTCGAGCGACCGCCAGGCCGTGTACCCCGAACACCCCTCGCAGTCTCGAACGTAGGCCGTGGCCTCAAATGTCGTGGGACTCGCCAATGCCGCCGAAACCATAACGTAGAACATTACCATGTGGGTTCTCCAGTCAACACCTCTACGCCTTGATGCGTGCAACCTGAACCTGCGATAGACTTTGGGCACCGGCGTCGTCCGTGAGCCGGGCCATCCCCAAAGCGTGCATCAACAAGCTCGATGACCCGCTGATGGGGCCCCGATGCAGATCGTTCATGGAGAAGTCGCTATCCGGATATTTCGGTGAGGGTGCCCAACTTGAGGCAGAGCGGCTGACCGGGATTCAGCAGTAGGCCCGTTTCGGGTAACAGCGGACATGCTGAAGACCGTCGGGACACGCGAGTACACCGTGGAGGAGGTTCTGAGCCTCGCCACCACCGAACGCCGAGCCGAGTCGGTGTTCGAGGGCTACCGCGTCCGCCTTGACTCGCTCCGCTACCAGGTGTTCAAGCAGGGCCGTGTCTGTGCCCGCTGCGGGCTTGCGGGGACGTTTTTCCTCCTCCAACACGCTACGGACGGTGGGCCGGAGGACCGCGCCCACTTCAACCTGTACGCCAGGCGTTCTGACGGCGAACTCGTCCTGATGACCAAGGACCACACCCATCCTCAGTCGAAGGGAGGTCGAGACCACGTCTCCAACCTCCGAACAATGTGTTTCCCCTGCAACCTCAAGAAAGCGGACTCGACATGATCTGTATCCGAACCCCGCATCGCTGGCACGAGCACAAGCCTGACCCCCGTAGGCAGACGCTGAGGGATCTCGTCTCGATTCACGAGGAGCCGTTCTTGATGACGGGCTCCTGGATCGCGGTGCGGTCGTCGAACGACGAGTTCCTCACGCTCGAGTCCGCGTTGCTCGAGGAGGACGAGATCGAGCTTCGGGTCCCAACGACCGAGGACTGGGAACGCATCCGTGCCTCGAAGCTCGAGTCCGCGTTGCTCGAGGAGGACGAGATCGAGCTTCGGGTCCCAACGACCGAGGACTGGGAACGCATCCGTGCCTCGAAGCCCGAGTCTCGGGCCTACACCGAGGAGGAAGTCCGCGAGATGTTCCTCAAGCACCTGTGGGGCCTCGTCGGCTACTGGGAGACGGTCGAGGGCAAGGACAGCCCCAAGACGGTACGCGACCGTCTTTCAGGGTTGATGCACTCGATGTTGGTCACGCTCGACGGCGGTTCGATGGGGCTCCCCGGATTCGAGGTGCGCCCACACCCCCACGAGACGGACCAGTCGTACCACCAGGAGCGGGGCGAGAACTGGTTCCCCACCGACGTGGACATCGGCGGCTCGCTGCACGAGGTCATGTACCGGTTCGACCCGAAGCGGAAGGAGTGACCCTTGGCCGAGATTTGGGTCAGCCGGAAGTGCTCGAAGTGCGGGAAGCAGGTCACGCCCGGTGAGAAGGCCATCCTCATCGCCACCGTGAACACCACCCAGGAGGAGTCCTACGGGAACTACCGGGGCAAGGCGCGCAAGGTGCGGGTGAACTTCTACGCGAACTCCCCGCGAGAGCTTCAACACGTTGAATGCCCGGAGAGGACATCGAGGAGGTGACCCTCGACAACACCCCGATCACCGGACTGACCCTCCTTCACATCGAGCACCGCCGCGAAGGAGGGTGGCGTTGAAGGTGCAGACCCCGCAAGGCTGGATGGCGGATCCGCGTGAGGAGGAGTTCATGGGGCGGCCCTCACGGGTACGCTTCAGGTCGGTGTGCTCACCGACCAGTACGTTTGGTCGAGAGGCATCAACCAGATACGTCTTGTTCGTGTGGGAAGCCACATGCACAAGGAGCGTCTGTCCTACGGCAACGGAGCAAAGTAAATGATTCCACACTGCCGGGAGCGCGGCTGCTACGTGGCGAAGTCGGGGCGGCCAGCTTGCCTCTCCGGGTGTGTGCTCGACGATTCCGAGCCGGCTCCCAAACCCACGATCAAACCCGCGCCCAAGGACACGGCTCCCAAACCCGCGCCCAAGGTCACCGCTCCACCCCCACCTCCGCCCCCCAAACCCGCCCTGGCTCTCCCACCGGCACCCACGAATGTTCGCCCCAAACGGCAGGGCCTACGCAAACATCTGGGCACTGGGGAGGCGGTGACTCGGGACACGATCCCTCCCTGGCGGTTTCCGCCCTCATGCCCCGAACCGTGGGAGTTGGCTGTCTGCGGCACCTACTCTGGAGGGCCCATGACCCACGATGTCGCCGAGGTGGATTGCCACATCTGTCTGAAGATTGTGGCTAACCGGAGCACCTTTTAGGGTAGCTCGGTAGAGTTCCTATCCCCGCACATGGGGGAATGGAGGCTACCTTGCCACTTGCGCTGATCTTCACCGTCATCCTGGCGTGCAACACACCACCATCCCCGCCCGCTCCTCTGGTTTCGCCGCAGCCAACTCCCGCGACAACCCACAAGTTCACCTTCAAGAACTCGTGCGACGAGACGATCTGGGTTGGCTCGTTCGGACAGAACGGCACCCCCGCCATCGAGAACGGCGGATGGGAGATGCCGAGGGGCGGCGACCCGGTGGTGGTCGAGGTGTCCGTCGGGAACTCGGGCCGCATCTGGCCTCGCACGGGCTGCACCTTCGGGGCGGATGGCAACTGTCCCGACGGTAGCGGCAACTGCTGCACGACCGGTGGCTGCCTCGAAGCCGACAACAAGACCTTCGGGCTCGAGTGCGCTCAGACGGGTGTGCCTCCCGCGACCCTCCTGGAGTGGACGCTGGATGCGCCCTCCGGGAACGGCCCCATCGACTACTACGACATGAGCCTGGTGGACGGCTGGTCCGTCCCCGTCGCCATGCGTCCCGTCAAGGGCACCTACAACGAGCAGCCCGACCCGGGCATCGGCTCGTGGTGGTGTGAAGAGGACGGCTGTGATGCCGGCGCGTTGGAGTGCCCCGACCCCTACAAGGTGGACGGCTCCCCGCTCTCGTGCTGGTCCCCGTGCCAGGCGGCCAAGAACGCGGGCTCGGCGGACGCGACCAAGCTCTGCTGCACCTGCTCGCTGACCGACCCGATCACCTGTCCGGACCCCGCCTGTGCTGGTGGCTACGGTTGCACGCCGTACCACGACCCGGCCTACCCGGCGGACATGGTCTGCAATCCGTGGAACACCGACCCCACCCGGGCATGGGACGCCACCGCCCTGACCTACATCGCGAACGTGAAGGAGGCTTGCCCGAAGGTCTACTCCTGGCAGTTCTCGGACCTCAACGGAACCTTCAACTGCCGGAAGACCGACGGCCTCGTGGACTACGAGATCGAGTTCTGTCCGACAGCCCCGGCCAAGTAGGTCTCTCAGGGAGAACCGACTCCAATGAACCTGAACATACCCACTCTGAAGTGCTTCGTCCGGCTGGAGCATATTTCTCGGCGTGCGGGCATGGAGGAGGCATACGCATTCGGGTTGTCCTCGGTTAAGGCCCGCTCGCTCGGGTTTCACGTAATGCTGAAATCCGGTGCTCACTACCGGCATGTCCCGCTCCATGCCCTCTGCACCACCCCCACTGCCCCGGCCAGACCGCTGTCGGAACTGGCGTACTGGGACTGTTTTTCGTCCCGGCCCGAGGTGACGGTGTTTGAGTACCTGAACCTCCATCAGTGTTACTGTTTTCTGCCGTCGCTCCAGAGAGTTTCGGGAACCTATCTGTTCACCGTGGACTGGTTGCCCGATTCGCTGGAAAACCCGGGGTTTGTGCTGGAACCTGACCAGAACAAGTGCGGCCATGTGATTAAGCTAGAGGACGGCAACATCTGCATGCTGCCGACGAACCGGATCGCATGGCGGGATGGGTACTTCATCGGGAAGGACCCGCAGCCGCAGCTTCAGCAGTACCGAGTGCAGCAAGAGGTGTATTGTGCCGAGAGATGCGAGCGAGACTTCTCGTCCCGAGAAGGATGGGAGTCTGAATAAGGGGTAGCGCGCCCATCCGGCAGCACCGCTTCCCCATCGACTGATTCGCGTAGAGAACGGTGGAGGCCAAAGGGAGTGACACGCTTCATACTGGCGTTCAACTCTGACCTTACGGACCCAAAGGCCACCTGCATCGAGGTTGGGGACTTCACCCTCCGGGGCGAGAAGTTCCGGTCGTTCAACTGGTGGGTCGACTTCCGGGCACTCGGGTTGGACCCGCTGACCCAGGGCATCTTCCACCTCTGGCCGGAGAGCGTGCGGCATCTCGTGGGCCAGTGGCCTTCGTTCCGTGATCGTCAGGTTCCGGCTCACCTCAAGGAGCGTGACCCCGACAATATCGAGGACTACCTGGTTCAGACCCTGGCCCGGTCGAGCATCTTCGTGATCCGCGTAGAGAAGGAGGAGGTCCCTGCATGAGTCGGCCAGCGGTGGTGTTCGGAGATGTCCACGGAGACTCGGTGAAGCTCGAGAAGCTCATCGCCGAGGTGCGGAGGCGGTTCGGCTCCGAGGTGGACATCTACTCGCTGGGCGACCTCGTCGACCGAGGCCCCGACTCGAAGGGGGTCCTGGACATCTGCATCCGCGAGAGCATCCAGGGGATCCTCGGGAACCACGAACTGTGGCTTTGCGAGGTGGCCGCCGGAGGCAAGCTCCACGACGGCATCTACGCGGGCATCATGGGTGGCCTGGCGACCCTCCGCTCCTACGGCTTGGAGCGAGGTGACCCCGACCACGTAGGCCCCGCCCTGTTCCGAGCGATGGGGGCGGCCCATCGGGAGTACCTCCTCAACCTGCCTCCGTACCGCCGCATCGAGGTCGGGGGGCGTGCCTTCTGGCTCATCCACTGCGGGCTGTCCTCGGACACCGCTGCGGGCATCCTTCAGGCGGCTCAGGCGGCTCAAGGTCGTCGGCTGACCGACGAACAACTCGTCATGGTCGCCCACAAGGCCGTCTCAGACGTGTTCTTCTGGATGAGCCCGAAGATCGCGGAGCGAAAGCTCCACCAGTTCAGCGACGGGGCCACCCAGATCCTCGGGCACGTCCCGCTCACGCGGCCCGAGATGTGGCCGGGGCACTTCCTCGCCATCGACACCGGCTGTGGGACCCGGCCTCCCTACGCCCTGTCCGCCGTCATCATCTCGCCGAACGGCCTCGGCGTTGAGGCCCTCACGATTCGGTAGTGGGCCTATGCCTCCTCTTTCCAGTAGAGGTCGCCACCCATGAGCACCCTTCGAGCCAAGCTGATCCGCCTCGCCCATGAGAACGAGGCTCTCCGGCCCCACCTGCTCCCCATCCTCGCGGGCAAGAGCCCGTTCTTCATGACCCCCGAGGAACTGGCCGAGCACCGTCGGAATCAGAAGGACAAGGGCAAGCCGTACAACCCCTGGACGGCCAAGCCTGGGGAGAAGCGGCCCGAGGAGCCCGAGAAGGGTTCCTACGAAGCCTACGTGAAGCGGAAGAAGGAGAAGGGCGAAAAGCCCTTGTCGAAAGACGATTGGGCCCGCGTCATCCGGCAGCACCGCTTCCCCATCGACTGATTCGCGTAGAGAACGGTGGAGGCCAAGCCACCGTGCCACGTCAAGTCGTCATCGCTGGCCGCACCCTGATCGAGGCCGAACTCGACTGCCCCGACTGCGGTGCGCTGATGGTCCTGGTCGACTTCCAGGGGAAGCCCCTCTACCGGTGCGTGCGGAACAAGGTCACCGGGTGCCGGGGATGCCACAGCGCACACCCCGATGGGAAGCCCCTCGGAACCCCCGCCCACTGGACCGTCCGTGAGGTCCGGCGCAAGACCCATTCGGTGTTCGACTTGCTCTGGAAAGGGGACCGCAGTAGGATGACTCGTGACGCCGCCTACCGGTGGCTCCAAGGTGCGACGCAGATGAACCCCGAGATGGCCCACATCAGCCGCTTCGACGCCGCTCAGTGCGAGACGGTGTTGGCGTTGCTGCGGGCGGACTTCGGGTTGGAACCTGAACGTGACCCCGGTGAGGGTCGCGTCGGGTTCTACGAACTGAGATTCTAGGACCGGACCCTCGCCGGGGGCAGTGCTTCAAGCATGCTCTCGTCGGCTATGGGTTAGGCCCCTCGCCTTTCAAGCGGGGTAAACGGGTTCGAGTCCCGTCGAGAGCACCAGCAAGTTTATGCTCTCGTCGTCTACTGGCTAGGACACCCGGCTTTCACCTGGGAAAAGAGGGATCGATACCCTTCGAGAGCACCACCGGATAGGATGACCCCATGTGCCCCGGACTTCACTGGCCCCCTGGCGTTCCGATGCCTCCGAAGGACTGGCAGGAGCAGTTGCGGGACTACGTCATGGTGAAGAACCTCCTCAACGGCGACTCCCTCGCGGGCGGCCCCAACATGCCGGTGCTCGATCGGCTGTTGGAGTTCTTGTCGGACCCCGAGAACGCCCGTCGCTGGCACGAGTTCAACGCGGGCAGACCGAGGCTCTGACCTCGGTTTACGCGCCCGTGGCTCGAAAGGATTAGGCACGCGCCTTCTAAGCGTGGTCATGGGGGTTCGAATCCCTCCGGGCGTACCAAAAATGAGGTTCAGGAGCCACGTCCCCCCACGTAGAGAGGGGAGGAGAGTTCCACATGGACTTCATCGACATGCAGGACAAGCTGTTCAAGATTGCCCGAGACATCCGGCAGAACCAGGAGGTCGCCCCGACCGCGTTCTTGATGGTGGCGGGGGGCATCGTCCAGGTGCCCCTGTTCAAGCTCCCCAAAGACCTCTGGAGGGAGGTCATCATCGAGGCCATCCGCCAGACCCGGGCGCAAGCGGTCATCCTCCACACGGAAGCCTGGGCCGTGGGGGGCGATCAGGCGGCGGCGGCCGTGGCCGCCAAGATGGCGGGGCTGGACAGCCTCAGCGAGTTCCCGGGTCGACAGGAGATCCTCCAGTCGAACATGGAACTGCCCGGCGGCACCTACCGCACCCTCACCGCCCTCATCGAGGACGGGAAGCTCGGACCGACGGAGGTGGTGGAGTACCCGGAGGGCTCGAAGGTCGAGGGTCACTTCACGGGATTCTTCGCGGCCTGACAGCCCTCACTCGGACAGGAAGTCCCGCATGTCCGAGATTTGGTTCTTCACGGCCCAGTAGATGTGGCCCGGGTGCATCAGCGCGTCGGGCATGGCCTTCACCAGAATCTCCCGCGTCTCCGTCGCGGTCCAGTCGCGGGCGAACTTGTCCCACCAGGACTGGATGAGCTTCGCCGCGTTCTCGAGTTCGTCCCCGTTCTCGAGGAAGGCGTGGACGCCCTTGCGGTTGAACGTGTGCGTGCCCTCGGTGAGCACCTGGAGCGGGCGCACCAGGGCTCGCGGGATCTCCGGTCGCATGAGCAGCCACTCGGCCAGCGAGTGAATTTTCTCCCATCCCTTCTGGGCGGTGGACACGTCCAACAGCGCGTAGTCCGCCGTGTATGGGAGGGCGTAGGCGAACGACTCCTTGTACCCATCGCTCCGTGCCCGATCGAGAGCACGCTGCGGGTTCTTCAGCACCGCCTCGTACTCCCGCTTCCCCATCCCGATGATGTGGGCGAGGAGGTCGCCGAACGAGTCGTCCCCGAGTCCGAACTCCCGTGGGTTCCCTCTCTTCCCGGTCTCCAACCAGGTCCGAAAGGAGACAGCGGGGGTTCGAATCCCACCGGCCCCATCACCCGTGTCGCCAGCCTCCTCCCACTTGGTCAGGACCCGGTAGAGCTTCCCGCTCATCTGCGAGAAGGTCGTCCGCATCCCGTCCGCCTGGTTGGGCGACAGGTTCCGCAGGAGGTGCTTCTTGAGCGCCTTGTAGTCGGTGGTCTTCGTCCCCCAGCCGAGGCCGTCCACGATCTCCCAGAACTCGGGCTCGGGCATGGCTCCCGACGCGATGACCTGAAGCAGCGAGCCCCGAAGTTCCGGGTTCGTGTAGGCCACTCGAATCAGGTTTTTCCGGAAGTTGGACATGAGGGGTTCGCCTCCACCAGGATCTGCGTATAGGACAAGCAACGAGAGTGTGTTACGGTGTCCAGCATGAGCCACGTCCAGACCACGACCCACTATACCCACCCGGCCGCCCTCGCGTGCCTGGGTTGCGCGGTCGTGTCGTTCGGACAGGCGAAGGATCTCGAGACCATCGAGTCCAGGTGGGCGATGAGCGGCCAGCGACCCACCCAGAACCCCGGCGACCACACCGCCACCGCCGCATAGGGGACTTCCACTGAGAGGTCCCCCGGACGAAACCGAGGAGGACCACCAGAGGAAGCTACCAACCTAACGGCCTACAACCAGATCCACGTCCTCGTAGTTCAGTGGACAGAACGCGACTTTCCTAAAGTCGATGTCGGGGGTTCGATTCCCTCCGAGGATGCCAACCACCCAAGCATGGGGGGACAGTCACAGTGTCCTAGACAGCCAATGCCCCGCGTCAATCCAGACGCGCGGATGCGCCCAGGAGGAGGGCGACCATGACGACCAACGCTGTGCTGCTTCTCAATGCCGACTACACGCCTCTCCGGGTCATCCCGTGGCAGGACGCCATCATCAAGCTGATCGACCAGAAGGTCCGGCTCGTCACCGAGTACTCGGGGCGGGTCATCCGGTCGTCGAGCACCGAGATGGCGTTCCCCGCTGTAGTGGCCCTGGTCCGGTTCGCTCCGACGAACAAGAAGGTGCGGTTCAACCGTGCCAACCTGCTCGCTCGTGACGCCTACACCTGCCAGTACTGCGGTGTTCGTCCCCGGACGAATGGCACTCCGCCGAAGCCCCGGCTGGAGGATCTGACCCTCGACCACGTTGTGCCTCGGGCACAGTCGCGGAAGGGGGAGGTCATCCTCCCGTGGAACAAGGCTCGGGTGTCGGTGACCTGCTGGGAGAACGTCGTGGCCGCGTGCATGGACTGCAACGCCCTCAAGGCGGACCGCACTCCAGAGCAGGCGGGCATGAGGCTCCGTCGGTTCCCCCACCGTCCGACGGCTTGGGACTCCGTGATGATGACCCTTCGCCGGACGCATGTTCCGGACGAGTGGAAGTCGTTCCTCCCCGAGGACTCCGGCTGGAAGGACTACTGGGACGTCGAACTCGACCCCGACTAGCTGTCGTAAGGGGCGGAGGGCACAAACCCTCCGCCCCACTTGCTCTGCGGGGTAAGGTCGTCTCCGGAGACGCCCCCGTGAACGACGACCTCCAGTACATGGTTGACCTCGGTGAGGTCGTCCTCATCCTCATCGCTCGGGAGCAAGACCCGGGAGTCGTCTACGTGTTCGCCCCTTCCTACGATGGGAAGACGGTGCGGAACATGACCAACGAGGAAGCCGACCTCGTCGAGCACCCTCTGACGGGACAGGCCATCCAAGACCTGGCGACTCAAGCTCACGACGGCTGGGTCACCTGGGAGCCCGTTGAGGCCATCGTGGTCGTCCACAACGTGATGGGCGCTGCCGGCACCATCGTTGGTGAGGCGTAGCTTCATCGGTAGGGTCCCCTCAAACCGAGGTGACCCGTGAAAGTCGTCTACGCCAAGCAGCCATTCCCCGAAGAATGGACTTCCGCCATCTTCCTTGCGGGGCCCACCCCGCGTGACCCCCAGACCCCCTCCTGGAGGCCCGATGCCCTCAAGCTCCTCGACGAGATGGGCTACGACGGGGTCGTGATGGTCCCCGAGGACGCCGAGGGGGAGTGGGGCTCGGGCCCCGAAGCCTACATGAACCAGGTCGACTGGGAGCGGAAGGGCCTCGACCTCGCCGATGTCATCCTGTTCTGGGTGCCGCGTGAGATGGAGCGGATGCCCGCCCTCACCACGAACGTCGAGTTCGGCCGGTACGTCACCTCCGACAAGATCATCTTCGGGGCTCCCGAGTGGGCCAAGTCCGTCCGCTACCTCGAGTCGATGCTCAAGACCGAGACGGGCGGGCAACGCCACCTCGACCTGAAGGGCACCATCCAGGCTGCCCTCAGCCACATCGCGAGCTTCACCGTCAGCCCCCGGTCCGGCGGCGAGAGGGCCGTGCCCCTCCACATCTGGACGCTGCCGAGCTTCCAGAACTGGTACAAGGCCCAGACGGCCGTGGGGAACCGCCTCGACGACGCGAAGCTCCTGTGGCACTTCCGCATGCCGAAGGCCAAGGTCGTGTTCTCCTTCGTCCTGTGGGTGAAGGTGTGGATCGCTGCCGAGAACCGGCACAAGGAGAACGAGTTCGTCTTCACCCGGACCGACATCTCGACCGTCGTGCTCTACCACTGGCCCCCGAACCTCTTCGACGGCCTCACGGGGATCACGGCCGCAGAGATCATCCTCGTGCGTGAGTTCCGGTCCCCGGCCCGCACGCCCGACGGGTTCATCCACGAGTTGCCGGGCGGAAGTTCACTTCCCGAGAAGACAATCCGGGATCTGACGTTCCAGGATGCGGCTCGGCCCCCAAGCCGTCCGCACCATCTCGATGGAAACTTTCTTTCGTCCGAACAGGCGATGGTGGTTCGGGCACAGGAGGATGACGTTGTCCACCACGTCGGGGCCTCCTTTGGCTCGATCGATGATGTGGCACACGTCACAGGAGTCCTCAGCCCAGCCACACAGAGCACACTCGGGTCGGAAGTAGAACCGAGCAACATTCCGGAAGGTGTTCGGGCTGGAGTAATGCCCGTTCGCGGGCCGCGTTCCAAGCATCTGTCGACCCTTCCACACACCGAGACAGGCAGTGGAGCAGGCGACGGCGTTTGGTCGCATGGACAGTTTGAAGGAGAACGACTTCCCGCAGATAGTGCAGATACTCGTGGTGAGTCCAGGACGCCCGTGCGTCGGTTCGATTCGTTGGTGGAGTCCCCGACACTCTCTCCCACAAAAAATGGCGGTGCGGACCTTCCACGCGGGGCCAGGGATGGGGTTTCCGCAGTGGCGGCAGGGTTTCGCGGTCATGGGTTTGCCACAGGGCCTCGGACGGGTTCATCAACCCGTCCGGTATCGGACGATTATCGACAGGTGGCCTCCTCCGAGGTCCACGAGGAGACGGGGCTCATCATCTCCGCCGACCGCTTCCAGTCGTTCGGTAGCCGCCAGGTCGCGGGGACGCTGTCCACCCACCACGCCCACCTGTTCGCAGCCGAACTCACCCAGGAGGAGATGGCCCAGGCCAAGCTCCTCGCCAAGAACAACGAGGTGAACGGCGTCGAGGAGGACTCGGAGCGCACCTACGTCGAGGTCACCACCGTCGCCGAGATGCTCGCCAACCCCAACGCGGACTGGAGCGTCGTGGGGATGGTGCTGCAGGCCGTGTTGGCGTAGGGGGAGGACGATGCTTCCGTCGGACTTCACCACGCTCGCCGACTTCCGAGCCGAAGTCCAACGGCGGCGGGAAGCCGGGCACAAGCTGTACTCGTTCGGGCACTACCACCTCGAGCCGAACTCCCTCGACGGAAGTGCGGGCTTCTTCGACGCGACGACCGACGAGCGGGGCATCTACGTCCCCCACTACACGCCCGAAGAGGTCACGGACTTCGACACCTTCGCAGTCGACCTGGCCCGTAGGCGAGACGCGGGGCACCTCGTCTTCGGCACCTTCGACCCACACCGAGATTGCCGCTGGATCACGGACCGCACGAACTCGCTCAGGTTCACGGACGAGACGGAGGGTGTGACCCGCTTCCTTCGACTCGGATCTCTGGGCACCGCCAAACTGAAGGAGATCCTCGGAGCATGAGCCGCCCCTTCATCCTCGACATGGAGACATCGGACCCCGACGACTTCCTCACGCTGTTGCTCCTCCTCGGGCACCCCCAGGTGGACCTCCGTGCCGTCACCATCACTCCGGGGACGAAGGAACAAGTCGGGCTCGTGCGTCAGGCGTTGGCGTGGTTCAAGAGAACAGACATCCGCGTCGGGGCACACAACATCGACCACGACAAGGACTGCGTGTCCGGCTGGCACTACAAGGCGTTCCCGCAGCTTCGGAAGGTGCTGTCCGACGAAGCCGAAGTCGGCTGGAAGGTGCTCGACGCGGTGCTCGGCTCCAACACCACGATGGTCTGCGGGGCTGCCCTGAAGAACCTCGGCGGCCTGTTGGGCCAACTTCGACTCCACGACCGCACCCCGGACTACGGCCGCCTCTACATCCAGGGCGGGTTCGCGGGTGAGGGCGTCGTCCCCCCAGAGAAGCAACTGGAGAAGTTCAAGGGGAAGGCCACCTGCCCGACGTTCAACCTCAACGGGGACGTGCCCAGCGCCCACCTCGTTCTCGAACATCGAGGTTGGTTCTCGGACCTCCGGTTCGTCTCGAAGAACGTGTGCCACGGCGTCGTGTACGACGAGGGGATGCACGAGGTGGTGAAGGGGGTGTTGGCGGCAGGGTGCGAGCACGACCTGTGCAACTGCGAGTGCCACAACCCCGGCTCCCAGATGATGCACATCATGGCCTGTTGCGATGCGTGCCCCCTCTGTGGGCAGAACACCGCCGGGCTCACCCGCTACCCGGACGCGAGCGACCCGCACCGGTTGAGCCTGTTCCTCATCCGGGGAGGAATGGGCCACTACCTCCAGCGGCACACGGGCGGAAAGGCGTTCCACGACCCTCTGGCCGCCTGCTGTGCCATCAACCCCGAGATCGGTGAGTGGGCCGAGGTCGAGTTGTACCGGGAACGCGGTGAGTGGGGGTCGTTCCTGTACGCGGGCTCCGGGGTGAAGATCATCGTCGGGTACAATCCCGAGAAGTTCCTCGAGACCCTGCTGGGAGGTGCCTGATGATGGGGGTGTTTCGCTGGTTCAAGAACCTCTGGTCCGCCCCCTCGCCCGCCGAGACATCCGAGACCGGGCTCTCCCGTCGTGGCTTCCTGTCGAGCCTCTCCGCCGTGGTGGCGGCCTCGTTCCTCGCCCCCGGACTCCCCCCAGTACCGGAGAGCCTGAAGTTCATCGCGGTCACCACCACCGACTTCTTCAACGCCCAGTTCGACCTGATCCAACAGGTCCAACGGCGGGCGGCCGAGGAGATCATGGCGGCCGAGGACGCTCGGATCCTGTCGTACCTCCAGACCATGCTGGAGGCGTGATGAAGCCGCACACCTGGACACTCGAGGAGGGTGACGCGGGCCACATCGGCACGTACACCTACCGCACCTGTCACGCCTGTGGGGCCTGCGGTGGGGACGACATCATGCCCATGCCTCCCTTCGTCGCGGACGGCTCGGGCTTCCAGGTGTCGGAGGACTGCGACGAGGCCAAGCTCCAGATCGAGAAGCACCGAGCCACCTGGGTGCCACCACGACAGAGAGAGCCCCGTCCCGTGGGCGGAGCCAGCGTCGGTCCCGTCACCCGCGAAGCGCCCGACCCCGACCCCGAAGACTCGAAGCTCGGCTACGAGTTGTGGGGCTACAAGTACGACCACCTCAACCCCGAGCGGATGGCGGACTTCTCCGCCTATTGCGGGGGACTTGCCAGAAAGCAGTCCGAGTAGGTTCAGCAAAGGCTGTCCCGTGCGTAGTCCACGAAGGAGGCTACGCCCATGGATGGTCTGGACTACGACCCCAACATCGCCTACCACCGGCGAAACCTGGCCCAGCACATCCTCAACGTGGTGCTGAAGGCTGGCTTCATGGAGGAAGACCCCCGGGGTCGGAACTCCCTCATCACGGAGCGGGTGTTCTACCGGAGCGTCGACGACACCCCGAACGTCCGGGTCCAGGTGTGGACCACCATCGTCGGCTTCGACGACGAGGCCACCGTTCGAGACGCGGGCAAGGATGCCATCCGCGTGTGCGCGGTCTACTCGAGCAAGGGCGGCCTCGATCGAGGCATCGTCAGCACCACCCGCATCCACCGCACCGGGACCATCGAGGCCATCTGTGAACGTCTCCTGGAACGGATGCGCGAGGTCTACCGCAAGGCCGCTCGCCCCCACAAGTGCGATCGTTGCGGTGCGCCCACCTTTACCTCGAAGAAGGGGAACCAGGTGTGTGCAGAAATCTGCTTCGACCACCACCGTTGAGTTCAGTTCGGCAGCCCTCGAGCGTATACCTGGGGACAGCCCCGCAGACCGACGAAGAAGTTAGCAGGCTTCGTGCCTACCCTTCCGAGAAGGTTTGCGGTAAAACCTACACGCTTCACCCAGGGCTGTTAATACGAGGCACCACCTCTTGAGTTCCAGGGGGTGTGGACAAGATAAACCCGATCAAATTGGAGGCCCCCGTGGCCCGCAAGAACCCGGAACGTGATCAGGTCGCAGCGGCGGCCTTCGTGAAGTGGAAGACCGCCAACGAGCACAGCGACGGCACCATCGCCAAGATGGTCGGCCGCTCCGCAGCGGCGGTTGCCACCTGGCGCAACGGCACCCGGCCGATGTCCCGTGAGCGCGATGTCCTCGCCAAGCTCACCGGCTGGCACTGGGACAGCCCCCCGGGCGACGACTACGCCCCGACCAAGACCGACACGGTCCGTGAGGCCACCCCGAAGCGCGTCCGCCGCCCCTCCGTCGACTCCGTCGAAGCCCTCGTGCTCGCCGACACCACCCTCCGTGAGGCCGTGGCCTCGAAGCGCAAGCTCGACCCCAACAAGCCCGACGACGCCCTGACCCTCCGGGTCTGTGCCAAGGCCCTGGCAGTGGAAACGGCCCGCCGCCAGGAGGAGATCACCGTCCTCCAGAAGACCCGGAGCGTCCGCGACCTCGTTCTCGGCCACCGCGACCCGAAGGAAGCCCTTCGCTTCCTCCGCGAGCACTCCGCCATCGACGCGGGCCTCCTCAACGCCATCGAGAGCGAACTGCCCTCGACGCAGGCCACTGTGGCTGCCTGAGCAAATCTCAGACGGGTGCCCGTGCGGATCTCGATAGAATCAGGATCCGCACGGGCACCCGTTGTGATGGCCCTCGTTTTGCGGTAACAGGAGGGGTCCAACCCACCCCCGCACAGTGCTTGGGGCAGCGCCCCCAACCTGTTTGGGACCCTCCTGAGGTGCTCCTTTGAGTCCGGCTCAACGTGAACTGATCTGCGCCCTGGCCGCCTGTGTCCCCGGAAAGGGAATCGTCATCCCCACCTCCGGCCCCAGCCCCGAAGTCGAGTTCGTATTCAACCGGTGCCGTGACTCCGGTTGGGTCGAAGAAATCTCCTCCGGACCCATCCGCGTCTGGAAGATCACCGACGAAGGACGCGAAGCCCTCGCGACCACCCCCGTTCGACGATCTCACCTCTACCTCGTCACCGCCGAGTGCTGACCCCCTCTCGGTAATCCTTCGATATAGCTTACATGATGTAAGCAGTACGGAGGAATCCATGAGCGAGCGACTCGGATTGGTGGGTGCGATGCCTCTCGGCAATGGCCGTTGGCGCGCACAGGGCTACCTACACGACGGTCAGGTGGGCGGGGTCAAGTACCTCGGCACCTTCGACACCGAGGAAGAGGCCAGCGCCGTCTTCCTCCGCGAGAAGGAACGCCTCGAGGCCGAGCGACACAAGGCCGCCGAGGTCGAAGTCGAACGCATCCTGTCGAGCCCCACCTACGTCTACCAGGGCGGGGTCGGTCGCGGGGCCTCCCTCAACGGCACCCGCTTCAAGGTCGTCCAGGCCAAGGATGCCCACAACGTCGTGGCTGTTCCCGTCCTCGGAGACGGCTCCCTCGCCTTCGACGCCCAGCGGGTCGTCCTGATGGCCTACCTCCGGGAAGAGCCTGCCGAGGTCGCCAAGACCGCCAGCCTCACCGTCGAGGCGGACGCACCCCGGGCCGCATCCCTCTCGCAGCCCGAACGCAAAGCCCTGCGGGAGGAGATCCACCGCTTCGTGTCCCGGTCGAACGGACACGACATCACCTTCGCCCACGACTTCCTCCTCACCCACGCCGAGCGGAAGCTGTCCAACACCCTGGCCCACATCCGAGGCAACCGGACCTTCAGCCAACAGATCGAATGGCTCCGGGTCAACACCCGCCTCCCCCACGATCTCCTCCGAGAGATCGAACAGCAGGCCCTCTCGGGCCTGTTCATGGGTGACGAGGCCCAGGCCGCTGCCCGCGTGAATCCTCGCGCGTTCGGCTTGCACTCGGGAGATGAGCCGACTCAGGTTGACTGGGACGCCGAGGACGACGAGGAAGCCTGATCCCGCGTAAGGGGATCATGAACCGATACCAGTGGCATTGCTCCGGCTGCGGCACAACCGAGGGTCAGCACGAGCGCACCGTGTTCTGCGGCTCGTGCATCAACTCGCTGCCGAAGCATCTCCCGTGGCCGAGGTACCTCGCCGCCCTCCGTCGGTTCCGCGACGCCATCGCTCAAGGGCTCGAACTCGACGGCTACGACGACAACACCACGGGATGCAAGAACACCGAGGTGACCTGGGGGCTCTG
>Ga0194119_10001589_pt1 | contig 40906 bp, 27 predicted proteins | sample TA2MahC100mmetaG_FD_148620 | JGI IMG/M metagenome (GOLD analysis project Ga0194119, IMG submission 148620) | Freshwater microbial communities from Lake Tanganyika, Tanzania - TA2015018 Mahale Deep Cast 100m | ecosystem: Environmental > Aquatic > Freshwater > Lake | place: Tanzania: Lake... | reverse complement strand
TTGCACGTGGCACTTACATATTCCCGCCAAAACCTTCTATGCGATTGATCACAAATGTTTTTGAATTCTGCTCAAAGGAAATTCCGAAATGGAATACGATTTCAATTTCTGGTTATCACATTCGCGAAGCTGGTTCGACTGCGGCTCAAGAGATCGGATTCACACTTGCAAACGGAATCGCTTATGTTAAAGCTGCACTCAAATCCGGACTGAATGTCGATGAATTTGCCAAGCGGCTCTCCTTCTTTTTCAACTCGCACAATGATTTATTTGAAGAAGCCGCGAAGTTCCGTGCTGCACGAAGACTTTGGGCAAAGATCATGAAAGAACGTTTCAAAGCAAAAGATGAACGCTCAATGATGCTGAGATTTCACACACAGACTGCTGGTTCATCGCTCACAGCACAACAGCCGGATAACAATATTGTACGAACAACGATTCAAGCACTCGCAGCAGTGCTTGGCGGAACGCAAAGTCTTCACACAAATTCGAGAGATGAAGCGCTTGCACTTCCAACAGAAGCATCTGCACAAATCGCTCTTCGCACTCAGCAGATCATAGCATACGAATCTGGTGCAGTAAATACCGTCGACCCGCTTGCAGGTTCATACTTCATCGAAACTCTTACGAATGAACTTGAAAAGGAAGCAGAAGAGTACATCCAAAAAATTGATTCGTTGGGCGGTGCAGTTCAGGCGATTGAAAGAGGATTTGTTCAAGCTGAAATTCAAAAATCCGCATACATCTATCAGAAAGATATTGAATCGAAGCAGAGAATAATTGTCGGAGTGAATAAGTTCCAAGCTGATGAGAAAGAAACACTCGATACTCTAAAGATTGATAAGCAGGTTGAAATTGATCAAGTTCAATTTCTAAAAAAGATTAAAGCTGAGCGGAGCGCTGAGACAGTGAAAGAAAGACTGAAAAGTTTGAAAGAAGCCGCACAGTCAGATTCCAACTTAATGCCGTTTATTATCGATGCCGTAAAAAATTACTGCTCTATCGGTGAGGTTTGCAATTCACTCCGAGAAGTATTCGGAGAGTATAAAGAGAATTTAAAAATGTAACTAACTTCGGCAAGTGGTAAAAGTTGAATAAAGGTTTCTTACAGCAGGCAATATTTCAATTTGGGTTTATTGACTATGAATTTTCGTGATAACTTTTTTATCTTAAAATAAAACAAAGGACTTTTATGCAGATTAAATTCGGTACAGACGGCTGGCGCGGAGTAATTTCAGACGATTTCACATTTGAAAATCTAATACTCGTATCTCAAGCTGCAGCAAAATATTTTCTGAATCATAAAAACCTTTCTAATGGAGTTGCTGTCGGCTACGATGCACGATTCATGTCTGATGAATATGGAAAATTAGTTGCTCGAGTTTTAGGATCGATGGGAATTAATGTTTTATTAGCGGATGGGATGGTCTCATCACCAATGGTTTCGTTAGCGGCAAATAAAATGAATCTTGCCGGTGGGATTATGATCACAGCATCACACAATCCTCCGAAGTACAACGGATTTAAAATAAAAGGAGATTTCGGCGGCTCAGCTCACCCGGAAATGGTTGCTGGAGTCGAGAATCTTCTGCCGAATGTTGATAAAAGTTTTGAGCCAAAATCGTACGATGAATTGCTATCTGCTGGCATCATACAAAAACATGATTTGAGAAAATTTTACGCTGAGTATATCTCAGAGAAATTTGATCTCGACAGAATTAAAAGTTCTGGATTAAAAATCGCGTACGATCCAATGTATGGTTCAGGGCAAAACTTCTTGAACGAGTTCGCTGGAATTACTGAAATTCACAATCAATATAATCCATCATTCGGTGCAGTAAATCCTGAACCTCTTGAAGATAACTTAAAAGAGTTTTCGAATTTTATCGTTAATGGGAAATACGATCTAGGAATTGCAGTCGATGGCGATGCAGATAGGATCGGGGCAATAGATGAAAATGGAAAGTTTGTCGATTCGCATAAAATCTTTTCACTTTTACTGAAATATTTATACGAAAAGAAAAATCTCCGTGGAGTGGTTGTGAAAACTTTCTCCACAACTGAGATGCTGAATAAAATGTGCGACAAGTATGGATTGGAAATTCAAGTTACTCCAATTGGTTTCAAGCACGTCTGCAAGCTTATGCTTGAAAAAGATGTTTTGATCGGCGGAGAGGAAAGCGGAGGTATCGGTGTGAAAGGTCACATTCCCGAGCGCGATGGAATTTATCTTGGACTTTTACTGACTGAAATGCTGATCGATTACAAAAAATCATTAAGTAAATTAGTCGTCGAACTCGAAAAAGATTTTGGCGTACACAGCTATAAAAGAATCGACGTTCACACCACCGAAGAAAAAAAGCAAAACATTTTAAAGAAATGCAAAGCAGGCGAAGTGAGATCTTTGAATGGTTTAACAGTAAATGAGATGTCCGACTTAGATGGCTATAAGTTCTTTGTCGATGGCGGTTGGCTTTTAATCCGCGCTTCTGGAACCGAACCAATATTGCGATACTACTCCGAAGCAAAAAGCTTTGAACTAGTCGATAAGCTTCTAGATGCAGGAATAAATATTTAAGACAAAACTTTACCGGCAGTATATATTTTGAACAGAGTTAATTCTATTTCATTCTTTCTATTCTTTCTTTTGATTTGCGTTTTGAGCCAAACAATGTTTGCTCAAAATGTTAATGATTCGACTTTTCGATACAATTCCGAAAATGAACAACTTGAAAATCCAAAAATCAAATGGGAGATTCTCGCTCCGGTCGGAATTGGAATTGGTGCAATTAACTATTCTATGTACAAGTATTATCAAAGAGCTTGGTGGGGAGAAGAGAGAACAAAATTCCACACGTTTAACGATTGGAACAATGCGGATATGAACATCGATAAAATTGGTCATTTGTATGGCGGAATGGTTTTAACAAAACTTTCATACAAACTCTACAGGCTCTCGAATGTATCAGAGGGCTGGTCGATGTTTTTGTCGAGCTTCACGAGTCTATCCTTCCAAATGCAAATTGAATTTCACGATGCGTATTTTAAAAAGTGGGGATGGAGCTGGTGGGATGTAGGTGCAAATGTTGCAGGTGCCGTTTATCCAAATCTTCAAAAAATGTGGACGCCTTTGCAAGCGGTAAACTTAAAATATAGTTATCATCCCTCGCAGGCATACAAGGATGGCTGGTTTGATTATTGGATTAAGGATTATCACGGATTTACTTACTGGCTTACGTTAGATGTGAATTCAATTCTTCCAAACGCTGCGGATAAGTTTTGGCCTGATTGGTTAAATATTGCATTCGGCTACGGCGTCGAAAAAGTTAAGCTTGGAAAAAATATTTATAATAGTGCCGGAAATCCGCTCGGCGAAAGAGAATGGTATATCGCATTTGATTACGATTTAGTGAAACTATTCAATCCAAAATCAGAATGGCTGAGAGAGCTGCTTGAAACTTTAAATATAATTCATTTTCCGGCACCAGCGATTCGCTTCAGTCCGTCAGCAATTTATTATGGATTGTATTTCTAAATAGTGAAATTCTTAATAATCCGCATCATCTGCACTCTATTACGGAGCTAAATCGAATTTTTTATCACTTCGATCAATTTATCAAATTCAGAAAAGTCATTATAAAAGTGAGGAGCGATTCTGAGATACCCCTCTCGGACGGCACATTGAATGTCATTTTCTAAGAGCTTCTCATTTATTTTATCCACATTGTCAATTTTAAATGAAACTATTCCGGAAAGTTCTTCGCTTGATCTAGATTTATACGATGGGTCAATTCCTATCTTGCCGAACTTGTTAATCAGGTATTCCGAGTTGAGAATGATCTTATTATGAATCTCATTTAATCCAAATAGGTTAAACATTTTAAGTGCCGAGTTAAGAGATGCAATTCCAGGAAAGTTCATTGCGCCGGTTTCAAATCGGCGTGCTGTGTCTTCGAGAATAAGTTCATAATTCAAAATATCCCATGCGTTTTTTACACTCGTCCAGCCAACATATTTTTGATTAATCTGTTCTTGAATTTCTTCGGTTAAAAAAATAAAAGCAGTTCCCTCAACGGACATAAGCCATTTGAAGACACCACACGACATAAAATCTATTTTCATTTCTTTAACATCAACTGGAACTGCACCAACTGCTTGGATTCCATCTACACAAAAAATAATTCCTTTGGATCGGCAAAACTCGCCGATTGATTTCAAATCCGCACGGAATCCACTCAAAAACTGCACATGACTTATTGTCAGCAACTTTGTTTCTGGACGAATATTTTCTTCAATTTGACTTAATTCTATTCGACCATTAACAGGAGAAATAAAATCTAATTCCACTCGATATTTTTTCAAATTCATAAAAGGATAAACGTTGGAAGGGAATTCAACATCATAAAGCAAAATTCTATCGCCAGGATTCCAATTTAATCCCTGAGCGAGTATATTCAATCCATTAGAAGTATTGTCAATAAATGCAATTCGATATTTATCTGCATTTATCATTTTACCAATCAGCTCTTTTGTTTCTAGTATTGTTTTTTGAAAAGAAAAATAATTCTCAATTTCGCCTTCACTTCTTACTTTGAAATATTCTTTAAGAATATCAACTGAGCACTTCGGAATGGGGCTCACTGCGGCATGATTGAAATAAATTTTTCCAGTCTTTAGATATGGGAATTGAGAACGAGCTTGATTTATTTCCATAAACAGATCCGATTTATTTATTAATTCATTTTTTTAAGAACTCTCCTCTGAATAGCTTTATTTTTATCTACTATAATTTGCAGTTCTTTGATTAAATTATAATAAAACTGAACGATATATGAAAATAGCATACTTCGACACATTTTCGGGAATTAGCGGGGATATGGTAATCGGTGCATTTCTCAACGCTGGATTATCTCTTTCTGAGTTGGAATCCGAAATTCAAAAACTAAAGCTCAAAGACCTCAAACTTTCACAAAGGATAGTTCAAAAAAGCGCAATATCTGCCAGTCTATTTGAAGTGCAGTGTGAAGAACATCATCATTCAAGAAGATTAAAAGATATTGTCAGTTTGATATCCGAAAGTGAATTAAGTGAAAAGGTTAAAGAAGTATCTCTGAAAATTTTTAACACACTTGGATATGCTGAGGCAAAAATTCACAACGTTTCTTTAGATGAAGTTCACTTTCATGAAATTGGAGCGATTGACTCTATAGTTGATATTGTCGGTGCGGCGATTTGTTTGGAGAGGTTTGGAATTGAAAAAGTGTTTTCAAGCGTAATTCCATTGGGAAGTGGTTTTGTTGAGACGCAGCATGGTAAAATGCCGGTACCGGCTCCAGCAACTTTAGAAATTTTGAAAAATTATCCTGTGAAGATTACTGAAATCCCGTTTGAACTTACAACTCCAACAGGTGCGGCTATAATCTCTTCAGAATCAAGTGGATTGCTTTTCGAAAAAAATATTAATGTTGAACGGATTGGCTTTGGGGCCGGGACGAAAGACATACCTAAAATTCCTAATTTACTGCGTTTGGTAATTGCTGATTTATCCGAAATGTTTTCATCAGATGAAACATACTTAATTGAAACTAATATAGACGATATGAATCCAGAGTTTTATCCTTATGTTATCGAAAAACTTTTTGAGGAAGGAGTTCATGATGCTTATCTAATTCCTATTATCATGAAAAAAGGAAGACCTGGAATTATTCTATCCACTTTATGCGAATCGAGCAAGATAGACAGCGCACTTAAAATTATATATTCAGAAACTACAACCCTTGGTGTACGAATTATTAGAACAGACCGCCGAAAGATAAACCGCAGCTTTGATGAAATTGAAACTAAATTTGGAAAAGTAAAAGTAAAAATATCCGAATCGCAAGAGGGAAAAAAAATTATTCCTGAATTTGAAGAGTGTAAAAAATTAGCAAAGGAAAAAAATATTCCTATTTCAAAGATCTACGATGAAATCTTGAAGAAGAATAAATAAACATTCCGGATAAAATTTATTATTTGAAATAAATCTCTCTCTTGGAGTATAATTTTTGCTAATCAAATTCATCATTTTGTTTGTTTTATCTCGATAAGTTTTGAACTTTTAGTTCAGATATTTAACTTTGTACAAACAATACTTCCCTGTGAAAAAATGAAACTAACTACAGAAAGAAATTAAAATGGAATTATATTTACTTATAGTTATTGTTTTATTCGTACTAGCAATTTCGGATTTGATTGTTGGCGTGAGCAATGATGCCGTAAATTTTTTGAATTCAGCTGTAGGATCGAAAGCAGCTTCATTTAAAGTAATTATGACTGTTGCCAGCTTAGGAATAATCGCCGGAGTTGTCTTTTCAAGCGGTATGATGGAAGTTGCGAGAAAAGGCATATTTAATCCGCAGATGTTTTTATTCCAGGAGGTAATGATAATCTTTCTCGCTGTAATGCTCGCCGACGTATTGCTTTTAGATCTTTTCAATACTTTCGGATTGCCAACATCAACAACCGTCTCGCTTGTTTTTGAATTGATCGGCGCAGCGGTCGCTGTTTCATTAATCAAAATAATCCAACTTGAAGCTCCATTATCTGAAATGTTGGTTTACATAAATACAGGAAAAGCGATTGCAATAATTTCTGGTATTTTAATTTCTGTGATTGTCGCATTTACCGCTGGCGCTATCATCCAATTTTTCACTCGAATGATCTTTACATTTGATTTCCAAAAACGAATCAGACGTTATGGAGGAATTTGGGGCGGAGTTGCTATTGCGTTCATTACATATTTTATTTTAGTTAAAGGTGCTAAAGGAGCAATTTTCTTTTCAGAGGATCAAGTAAAATGGATCCAAACTAACACTGCTTTGATACTGCTTACAAGTTTTATTTTCTGGGGAATTGTGATTCAACTTTTAGTTCTTTTTACAAAGGTAAACGTTTTAAAACCAATCGTTCTATTTGGAACATTTGCACTTGCACTCGCTTTCGCGGCAAATGACTTAGTGAATTTTATTGGAGTGCCGCTTGCAGGATTTAGTTCTTACTTAATAGCGATCGCGAATGATGACCCGCTGAATTTGCTAATGACTGCCCTACTTGAACCTGTTCATACACCGACTTTGTTCCTGCTTGCTGCTGGAGTAGTAATGACCATTACTCTTTGGATCTCAAAGAAAGCACGCACGGTTACAAAGACCGAAGTAAATCTCGGAAGACAAACAGATGGGTTTGAAAGATTTGAATCATCGGCACTTTCACGCAGCATTGTTCGAATGGCGATTTCAATTTCTGATTTTATTAGAAAATTGCTTCCTGAAACATTACTCAATTTCATGAAGCGAAGATTTGATTTGGAAGCCTTTAAAGGAGAGAAAAAGAAAAGCAAAGAAACACAAGCATTTGATCTGTTGAGAGCTTCTGTAAATCTTCTTGTTGCAAGCATGTTAATTTCATTTGCAACGTCGTTGAAACTTCCTCTTTCAACTACTTATGTAACATTCATGGTCGCGATGGGAACTTCCCTCTCCGATAAATCTTGGGGCAGAGAAAGTGCTGTTTATCGAATTAATGGAGTTATGACAGTTGTTGGCGGTTGGTTCTTTACTGCATTCATGGCTTTTACTTTAGCGGGAATTTTTGCAACAGTAATTTTCTTTGGCGGAGTTTATGCAATCCTCGGACTTGTTGCATTGGCTGTTATTGTAATATTTCACACTCATGGTTTGCACAAGAGAAAAGAAAAAGAATCTGAAAAACTTGAAATGGAATTCATCGAAGATTTTTCAAGCAGCAAAGATTTGGTTAGACGGAATGTTAAAGAAATTGAGACTTTATTGACTTCAGTTGAAGAGAATTTTGGAAACTGTTTTCAAGCATTTTACGATGAAAACAGAAATAAGCTGAAGGCGAGTTTGAAAGATTCTAAGAAGCTTAATAAACAATCGAACGTAATTATTTCAAATATTTTCAAAGAAGTTAGAAACCTTCGTGATGATGAATTTAAATTAGAACGGAGATACGGCAAAGAAGTCGCTTCATTAAGAGAGATTACCGGTTCGCTGAGAAATTTAAATCAGATAGTATTTGACCATGTCGACAATAACCACAGCGGACCATCAAAAGAGCAAATCGAAGAATTGAAAAAAATCAATAAGCTCTTTAATTCACTGATTAAAAACACAATTGACTTTTTCTACTCAGTGAAGGAAAAAAAAGCAGACGAAATAGATTCTAATAGAAATGAATTTGCCGAACTGCTCCAGAAATATGATAAAAACCAAGTTCAAAGAATTAAAAAGAATAACGACTCGACACGTAATTCGCTTCTTTATCTCGATATTTTATCAAGAACGGAAGCGATTTCAACTTCTATATATAACTTGTATTCAACGATTAGAAAAAATTTAGAAGAGTAATAGTTAATTCAAATCTAGCATCTTAATGAAAAGAGGCAGATTGAAAAAGTGCTGCATGTGATCCGGACCGGTATCGCCGTAAAAACCAAAAGTTCGGAATCTGTTCCTAAACGCATAAGATTTTTGAATTAACCTTTCTGCATAATACATCTCAGCAAAAATCCTTTCGGTTGAACTATTTTCAAGAAGATAATTAGCGCATTCAGTTGTACTTGAGTAACTTCCAGGATAAATTTCAGAATGAGTTACTATTAATTCTTTCTTTCCTTTAACAGCATCCTTCGCAAACCTTAAAAAGTTTTGAAGAAGAATTGGATTCGGAAGTTTGCAGTCATTAGTTGAGTCTAAATCACTTACGTAATCTGTATGCAGTCCATCAGCTAAAATAATGGTATTAATTTTTTTATAATACTTTTCATTCTTTAATATTTCTCTTACTCCACCATATCCCGCAGAAAATGAAGTAATGTAAATCTTCTCTGCATCATGCCAGCTAAAATTATCTATTGAATCTCGAAGTATTCGCAATGCAGTATCAATTGTGGCTTGAAAATACGTTTGATCGCTGAATGCAAGTCGGTAGGGCGAAGAAAGTGAACCAAGATGAAGAGAAATTAGAATTCCATTTACACTTAGCTTAGCAAAATTTTCTATTACGACTTTTGGACTTCCATGCAGGTGGACAAAAATCCGATGCGGTTTTAAAGATGGATTAAAATTTCGTGGAGCATAAACTATGCCTTTTTCAAGTTTAAATTCCTTCTCGACAAAAAATTGCGCTAAAGCAAAATCAATGAATAATTGAAAAAATAAAAGTAAGTAAAGTATTTTTTTCATTTCTCACCTATTGAAAAAACCAGAGTTATTTCCTTCAATTAATGCATTCACAAATTCAGCGCAGCACCATGAAAGTGGCGAAGCTGGTGAACAATCATCTCCTGGCAGATAAATTCGTTCAGGCATTAAGCGGTATGAATTTGAGTTTTCCATCATCCAGTGAGTCAAGTTAAAATATTTTTCTTTCTCTTTTATACGGCAATAGTATTGCGCCGCCGCAGCCGTAGTAAAGAAAAATAAATCGTGACCGTATGCAGCTAAGCCCTCATTCGCTGCATCGAAATATTGAATTCCGTTCCCAAGCTTTCGGCAGTTGTTCCAAATGAATTCATTCGTTTGCATTAAATGATCTCTTATGTCATAACCCCAAACTACTCCGAAGTTAACAGAAGTATCCCACAAAAATCTTGAATTCAATTCTTCCTTTGGACGAAGATCGATGTAAGACTTAATACCGTTATCAAACATTTTAAATAGATTCGCTTCGATAAATCTTGCAGTGATTTCGTATTTATTCGCCCGTTCAAAATCTTTCAAACGACGGCAAATCTCAGCTCCTTTCCTCAAGCCGGAAATGGAGATCATATTAGTTGCCGGCAAATAACCCGGCCATTCGATAATTCCCCCTTCGTGCAAAAGTCCTGTTGCATCTACTTTGCTGACAACAAAATCTAAAAAAGTCTTTATTGATTCATAATGTTCCTTTTTGATTTGCCTGATCTTTTTTGAGATTTCATAAACTAAAATTGTGAAGTACGAATTACTGTCCCACTCTGGAACATCAAACCTAGCACCACTGCCAGCATCAACGGCTTCCCCATTTGCATCGTACCTCGCAAAAAGCTCTCCATGATTTTTGTGCGAGATGTTTGCACCAGCCCAAAAATCTAAAACTTGTAATGCAGATGTTATATGACCGGCGTTCACAAATGCGCGCGCAGTCATTAATGCATCGCGTGGATAAAGTTGAGGCATTCCATTTGTTACAAATTGTCCGGTTATATCCGCAGGAATCATTCCATTCAAATTCGCAGCAAATGCTGCATAGAGATTTCGTTTATAAAAATCCAAGGTGCTTTCATCATAAAATTTTGGAACTAAACCTTTGTTAAGCCAGGCGTTCCAAAAATTCGATGCATCATTTAAGGGATTTTTTGATTTTCGAACGAGCTTGAGTTTTCGAATTAGTTCATTTCTATCCTCGCCGATAATAATGAAGAAATCACAAGTCTTGTTTTGATCTGTACGAGCTTGAATGACAAATTCGTCTTTAAAATTAAGTTGATTTTCAGATTTCTCTTTAGCAGCAAATAATAACTTTCGCCCATCAGTCCACTCAAATGAAAATGCATTTATCGATTGATCGTATTTTGGTTTAGATTTTAAGGAGATGAATTTATCTGTTTGGATTGTATCATTCACTAGGATGCTGAATGATATCTCTCTTTCCTTTGAACTGGAATTAATTCGTGTTACGATAATTCCATCACCTGTGATAAAAGTTTTTTGAAGAAAGTTTTCACTCTCCCCTTCCAAGCTTGTCAATGCCGAAAAGAATTCCCCGAATTTAATTTTACTATTTAATTCTGGTATTTTTAAATATGTAGACCGTAAATAGCTTGCCGTGTAATTTTCGTAATACAATCTTTGAATTCCTTTTCCAAGTGTTCGCGAATCATCGGAAAATACTGCGCACACTTCTCCATTCCCTAAAATCATGTATCCTTTGTAACTTTTGTAATTTAGTTCGCTTCTCTCGGCATTGACTGAGTTGTGTTCACTCATTATTGAAAATATTATAGCAACTGCGAAAATCATTTGTCCAAAATTTTTCATGTCTCTTCTCTATTAAAATTTATTATTTCGGAGAGTTGCTTGCGGGAAATATTCGGGACCGTTGCATTTTCAGCTGGCAATCCGATCGGGATCAGCAAGAAAGGAGTTTCATTTTTTGGACGGTTCAAAATAGTACGCAAAAAACTCATTGGACTTGGCGTGTGAGTTAGGGCGCAAAGTCCTGCATTATGAATTGCGGCTAACAAAAATCCTACGGCAATCCCAACTGATTCATTCACGTAATAGTTTTTTTTGATCTTACCTGCAATCAGTTCATAATCAATTTTGAATACTACTATTATATAAGGGGCAATCTCAATAAAATTTTTGTGCCAGTCAGTTCCAAAAGGTTCTAGATCTTCTTTCCATTCTGCCGGAAAGCGTGATTCGTAATTTCTTTTTTCCTCTTCTTCTGCAGCTGTTCGTATTTCATATTTGATTTTTGGATCGTCAATGACAACAAATCTCCACGGCTGTTTATTCGCTCCCGAAGGAGCCGTTCCAGCGGCCGCGATTATATTCTCGATTATTTTTCTCTCAAAATGTTTATCAGAAAACTCACGAATACTCCGGCGCTTACTGTAAAAATCATAAAACTCAGCCGATTTAATTAATTGTTCCTCCGACGAGATCACTTTGGTAGAATATTTTATGAATTTTTCTCTTTTCATATTCTGTGCTCAAGTTTTGACTAAAAATAAGGAGAATTTTAGTCTTTATCTCCACTCAAAAAAAAGTTGATTTAATTCGATAATACAAATGGAGGTTTATCTCAAAACCGAGATAACAACTTCAAGAAAAAAAGATATAGGATTAGACTATAAAAACTTTATTAGATACATTAAATCACGTGTTGCTCGGCAGTCCAACCGAGCTGGAAAAAAATTATCTGTTCGAAATGCTTATTGAAGCTGCACGGATCCGGATTCGATTTGTCTCTAAAACAAAATATTTTTCACTCGAGAGAAATGAAATTTCGATGGATGATATTGCACTTGAAGCAGTTTCTAATTTGCTTTCAAACAATGAGGCTGATTATCTTGAATCGCTTCGAAAAACTTTTAGTTCATGGGATCCAAAAATTACGACTGAGGAAGAAGCGAATTTTTTTATTAATAAGATTATAGACCGCTCGATTTATCAGAGCATTGTAAAAAAATATACAGAGATAGATCCTCTTTTTTCAAAAATCTTGAAAGAGATTAAACGCATTCATCAGGTGAATCATCAATTTAAACTCATTCAAAAAACCGGGGTTGATTATTTGTCAATGGTTTCTGAATTAGAGTTTGACGAGCTTAATATAATACCTCAGGACGAACTAATTGTACTGAGCATTAACAAGTATCCAGACAATAATTACATCCGCGGCTGGATAGAGGAAGTTTTTAATTCAATTTTAGAGTTTACTGAATACAGCCCGATTTTACCGATTAATAGTCTTGCACTGAAAATTAAAATCGAAATGGGAGCTGTTCATAAAATAGATCTGAATGTTTTACCTGATCCTGAAATGATAGTTCTTTATAAAGAAGGAATTGTTTCTTCCCTAAAAAAAGTTCATATAAGAATACAAAGCTTAACAAAGAAAAAAGAATCTTATGATGAAAAAACATCAGCAATCTTCAGCGATGCCATCACAGACATTGCAAACGATTTGATGCAAGGAGAAACAGTAAAAAATTATTATGACTATTTAAGATTCTACGACTCTGATATAACAATAGATATTTATCGTGACAGCTACCGCTCTCAATTCGAATATTTGATCAAGCTCCTCAAAAATGAGATAGCTAACTATTACCTAGAATTTTAATCCTTCCAATAAATTAATCGACAATTTTAAACTTATTATAGGAACTTGTTCCTCTCACCTCCGGATAGTACATAAGCATTCCAATTGAAGGCATAACGTTAAACTCTCCTGGAATTTGCGCCCGAAGGATATAAGAGTATTCATGCTCTCCTTTTCCAAACCAAGTTGAAAAGAATGTGACTTTTTCATCGCGAATTTCTCTATCCGCGTAATTTCTTCTTATAAAAGGAGGTTCCATTATTCTTCCCGAATAATAAGTGTCGTAAGTGGTTTCATCTTTAACGACTTCACATCCAGGTGGAATTGGATCTTCAAGCATAAAAAATTCTTGCGATGTTTTATTCTGAACTTTAATGCGAACTAATATTTCATCTCCCGAGTTTGCAAGTCCGCTGAATTTAGTTAGCTTGTTAATGAATGTCTCGCCTTCTTTCACTCGGCTGATGAGAAAAAATTCACGTTGAATATCAAAATTTTCTTTAATTGGGTATTCAAGTCTCTCGGCTGAATAATATTTCATTAACGATGAGTAATACAATTTACCCTTACCATGTTTTGCGATCGAAATTTTATTTCTTCCCGATTTTAATAAAGCAGGTTCGACTGAGATTTTCAATTCTTTATCAAATAAATTTTCTTTATAGAAAGATTTTGTTTTGACTACTTTATCGTTCACAGAAAGAGTGAATGAAAATTCAGGTTCCAGTTCTTTGCTTTTTTTCAAGTAATCGGTAAGAGCAAAAATTGCCATGGCAGTTTGTTTTGTCGAGTTCCAGGATGAACCACGTCGTTGAAGCAGCAGCCATCTTACAGCTTTCTCGACAATTTCGGAATTTTTATCTTCATTGAGAAGAGCACGAACAGCGAATGCGGTAGTTTGAACTTTATCTTCCTGCCAACGGTATTTGAAATCTTCCCCGGTCCAATAAACGCTCTGTCCTTCAAAGATTGCATTTTGTAAAAGAGAGGTTGTCATTTTATTCACAACCCGATCACGATTATATTTTCTTGCAGATAGTGAAATCAATGCATCAATATACGGATTCGTTTTTCCGTGAGACATACCGGAAAATATTTTATCGAATAATTCATAGTCTAATTTGTGAATTGAATATTCTGCAAATGCGAGTGAATAAAGCATATATGCTTTTGTTTCGTCTTCAAATTCTTTGCTGTTCAATAATTGATCTTTCAAACTCTGCAATCCATTTACCAAAACATTTTCGTCAATTGTGAAATCAGCTTGTTTCGTAAGAGCCAGCCCATAAACCACATATGCAGTCATAAATGGATGAGTTTTATCATTTGTCCACCAGCCCCAACCTCCATCTGAGTGCTGAAGATCGTACAATCTTTTTAACCCGGTAGAGACCATTTTTGGAAGTTCTGTAATAGTTCCTTCCTTCAAAGGCGCATTCAAATCTCTGAAAACATTTGCAACAACTATTGTTGGGAGAAATCTGCTCATAGTTTGCTCAACGCATCCGTATGGATAACCGACGAGATCATCGAGCGCACCAAGAATTGTCGCAGCCAAAGAAGGTGAAGCGGATAAAAAGAGTTTAACATTTCGAATGTCTGCGTTCGATGGAATTATGATTTCTTTAACCAGAGTCGATGAAAAGTCAGATATACTCGCAATGTCGGATTCGACCATTTCAACACCGAACGGTTCAACTGGAATTTTCATTTCAACTGCATCGGATTCTTCGTTTGTGAGTGCCTTAGCAGTTAGAACGATTTCATTTGTTGGATTATTTACACTTACAATCCAGTTGATTCTTACTTCAGAATCCTTCGGAATCTTGATCTTCCATTTGTTGTCTGCGATTGGTTTTTCCGATGAATTATCGAGATAAGAATTTTTTACAAGTGCATTCTTTGCTTCGAGAGAAATCTGTGTGAACTTATCTTCGCTAAGATAATTATGTATCATTGTTGAGATCGTAATTTTATCTTTTTCTCGCAGATATCGCGGAGTTTCCATTCTAATTATCAAATCTTTTCGAGTGATGGTTTTCGAAATTTCCTGACCGACTTTAGAATCAGTGGTAATAACTCGAACAGTCGATCGCCAGGTAGTTAAATTATCCGGATATTTTATTCGAACTTTTGCAGTCCCGTTTTCATTTGTTTGAATGTCTGGCTCCCAAAGTACAGCGTCACGAAAATCACTTCTTAATTCTGGTTCAATAAAAACTTCTTGATCACCAGAGGAACCCATTTTCGAAGCCATGGGGGCTTCAAAAAAAGCTACTCCCTCTTCAATCCCGTTTCGCATCAGATTCATATCAGATTTTCTGTATCGAATCGGGTAATAATCAGTTATAATTTGTGTTAGTAAGATGTCCGACAGAAATAGTTTTTGACTTTTTTCGATTCTTATATTCAAAATCTTTTTCGATATGTGATTGCTGCTTTTGAGAATTAAAGCGTACTCGCCCGATTCCAGTTGAGTAAATTTAAATTCCCCTTTTTTATTTGTCTTAGTCTTAGTTTGATATTTCCCTTTTTGAAGGATCACTTGAACATGTTCAATTGGGGTATCGTTTTGTTCGTTTAAAATTCTGCCAGTTAAAGAACTTTCTCCCCTTTTGTCCAATTCATAAAAATTAATTTTTTCTCCTTCAACCGCTTGCGACCATTTCTCTTGGTAATAATAATTCGTGGAGGTGAAGGAAGTGTTTATGTAATAATTTCCTCCCGTATAAAAATAGTTTTTAATTTGCGGAGTGTTTTCATCTTTTATCGCATAAATGCTTTCATCGATAGTTCCGATCGAGAGTTCGGCATGTTGAACTGGATTGCCGTCTTTATCTTTAACTCGAACTATAATCTCGCCATTGGTATTAGGCTTATAGATCTGTTTGTCATTTTCAATCTCAACATTTAAGAATTTTTCTTCAGGCAAGATCGCGATTCGTTTCCGTCCGCTGAATACTGAATTATCATAAAAGAATGAAGCTACAAGATTAATTACATTCGGAAAATCTTTTTTTATTTCTTTTGTGATTGTTGTGCTGTAACCCTCTAGCTCAAGCACATCATAACTCAGTACAGATGATGATTCAAGTGTTATCAACGCATTTGCATCTTGAATTGGAGAAATGACTAACGCTTCAAATTTGTCTCCTGCAGTATAGACTTCTTTGTCTGTAATAATTTGCAGTCCGCCGCCGACATTCCAATAAAATCCTTTTTTGTCATTTACCCAGAAATTTCCTTTTGCCGTGATTACGTTATTCTTAGAGTCGTATGCTTTAACAAGATATGAGTAGATTCCTTTCTCTTTCGGCTGAAAGTAAACAAATGAAACTCCATCGCTCTTTGTGTGACCATAAAGCGTGTCGACATCTTCAACGAATGTTTCATTATGCTCATAGTATTGCCGCCGAACGAAAACAATAAAGTTTGTTTGAATCGGTTTTTCTGCGAAGTCAAACGCATGAACTTTTATCTGAACTTTTTCACTCGGCTTGAAAAGATATTTTTCCGGATTAGTTGATAATTGAAACTCACCGCGGCTAACAAATATTTTCGCTGAACCTTGAATTTCGCGCCTGCTTTGATCTACTACTTTGGCAACAATATAATACTCAAAATCAATATCACTTTTTTCATCTATCTTATATTCAAAATCGAACTTGCCTTCCGAAGAAATTTTACCTTCACCCTCGTAAAGTAAAACGTTTTGAGGAACAGGATAATAATCCATAAAGCATCCTCTGTAAAACCATGCATGCGGTTCAAAATACCACCACGGTCTCCAAATATTTCTTTTGTAGATTTCATATTTAACTTCAGCTGTCGATACCGGACTGCCAAAATAATAATCTGCTTGAATCGTTCCTTTAAGGATACTGCCAAACGTGTATTGGGATTTTTCGGTTGTAACTTCGACTTTGTATTCTGGTTTTTTATATTCTTCCACTCGAAAGCTCGATGAGTAGGTCTGTGAATTAATTATCACATTAAGGGCATAATCTCCTAATGCAGGTTCTTCATCGAGTTCAAACGTTCCGTTAATTGTACCATTTGAATTCGTTGTGAGATTTTTGGAATGAACCTCCTCACCTCTTGGATTTCGAATTGATACTGTGACTTTTTTGTTAGGATAGTTCAAATAATTACCATATTGATTTTTACGAACGATGGATTTAAAGTGAACTTTTTGGCTCGGACGGTAAACAGGCTGATTGGTGTACGAGTAAACTTTGATTTTATCATACTGGTTAAAATAAGAATACAGATAATTATCAGACAAGAATTGTTCGTCTTTTTTTTCGCCGACAACTACGATCTGTTGTCCAATTTCATCTTTCGCAAGTTTATGATAAGCCAATCCAGATTTATCAGATTTCAATTCAAGAATATTTTGATTGCCAAATAATAAATTGATCTCGGCATTTGCGACCGGCTCAGAGGTTTTTCGGTTTGAAACATAAATTAAAATATCTTGTTCAGAATTCTTTGTAATCAAACCAATTTCAGAAACGGATATCATTGAAGCTGATTTTAAGTCTCTGACTTGTGCCGCAATTATATAAATTCCCTTTCGATCAATTTTGCCGAGTGAAATGGTCTCATAAATCCAATTATGACGTTGAGGATTAAGCCGCTTTGAAAACTCATCTACGAGTTCTAAATATTCTGAAAATTTTCGCTCATCAAATTTCTGGTTTAAGTCAGGGATGATAGTCTTAAAGTTATCTATAAATTTTAAAATATTATTAATGCGGTATAATCTTACTTGGAGATTTCGACTCTGTAAATTGTAGCCATTTATATTAAGCTGCACTTCATCTCCAGGAAGATAATTTTTATTTGTGTTTATGTATAAATTTCCTTCGTTTTGAACTGCTCTCTCCCCGGAAAAGAAAAGCAATAGAGGAGTGATTGAAAAAAGCAGGATTAGTAAAAATCTATTCGTTTTCATATTTGTTCCTCTTCATCGAGTTAACTATGCAAGTATAACTAAACGAATTTGAATTTGTGCCTGGAAAATGAAAAAGTTTTACATAAAGGTAAAGTTACCAATTACTTGGTTTAACTAACTTTTCACCTGAAGAGGTTGTTAATACAGATGGGAATTGGTGCCGAACAATTTGTTCTTTACTAATCTTGAAATACTTCCCAGTTAAGGTTGCTAATTCCTTATTCTTCCTTTTATATGGAAAACCAAAAATAATGTTTTTAGAGGGAAACAATTTTAGTGCAGTTCTCACAGCGGGGGCGATATCAGTATCACCAGTGATTAATACAACAGTATCGCACTCATCATTATAAAACACTTCCAATAGCTTGCATGACATCGCAACGTCGGATTCCTTTTCTTCATGTCTCTTAATGATTTTTTTACAATGAGTGCAGAAGATCTCTTTGGGTTTAAATCGGGCCAAAATTTCTTCAACGCCAGTACTTCTTAAAGCGCGAAGAAGAATTTATGTTTTTCAACTTTGTCCGGAGAATAATGGATTAAATGAGTGGCTAATGCGGAGAAATAATATATTTTTTGAAGTTGCGCTTTGCCCCCAACAATATGCAAAAACGAGTTGCATAATGAATTGAGATTTAACCATTTTGTTGAAGCTCCATTTAAATCTTTACTAGCTTCAACTATTGAATGATAAAGATTAAATCCATCTATTAAGAATATTACTCTATTCATAAAAAAAATCCCTTCAGGTCGCAACCCAAAGGGGGCTAAGTATTAAATACCTAGGGATGAATTTATACAAATATATACTTCTATTTCTTGGATGTCAATTTTAGAAATCAATTCAAAATAAATTTCCTCTTCCTAAAATTAAATTTGAATCTAGTGTCTTTTTAATTTCATACATTTGCGAAATTTCTTCTGGATTGAACATCAGATTGAAATATTCTTTTTTTATTTTACCAATTCCATGTTCGGCCGATACTGTTCCTCCCAGCTCGACTGCCTTCTTACAAAATTCAAAATAAAGTTTTTTGGCAGTCATGAATTCAAATTGATTTTTCGGAAGCATATTCAAATGTAAATGATCATTCCCAACATGTCCGTAACCGACATAATCGATATTTTGTTCCTTGCAAAGATCAGTACAGAAAAAATAGAGCTTGTTAAAATCTCCATCGGGCACAGCAAGATCTGTCCCAACTTTCTGTATATCATTTTGAACTAAGAACTCATTTACTCGCGCCGAAATCGCATGCCTGAAATCACGAATTTCTTCTATATCCTTTTCATTCATGGCGAAATAGGTCGAATCGAGTAATGCATTATGCTCTTCAATAAACTCATACCATAAAGTCAATAATTTATCTTTGTCTTGCTCATATATTTCCTGTTCGATCCATATTCCAAATTTATCTAACGGAGTTTTAGGATAAAATCTACTCAAGAAGTTCAATGCTCTTTCATCAAAAAATTCAATCGCTCTAGCTTGGATGAGAGAATTTTGCGCATGAGAAAACGCTTTAACTTTCGAGACGAAATTGTATGCATCGTTAAAAGTTTCAAAAAAAATGATTCCGGAAATTAGGTCGGTGGGGTGCTCAATTAAATTTAACACAGCTTCGGTTATGACTCCAAGAGTCCCTTCCATTCCGATGAACAAATCGATTGCATCCATATTTTCTTGAATAAAATACCCAGTAGCATTTTTGACTTGCGGTAACTTGATTTTCGGAAGTTCAATCTCAAATTTTGTTCCTTCATTTGTTTGAAATCGCAAATCGTAACCGATTGCAAGATTTTTTCCTCGTTCAAGTTCAAGAGTCTCGCCATTTGGCAGAATAACTTTCAGATATCGAATCCAATTCCTTGAAGGTCCATATTTATAAGTTCTCGCACCAGAAGCATTCGTTGCAATTGTCCCGCCGATAGAACAATTTTTTTCTGTCGGATCGGGGGGATATAGCAAATTTTGTCCTCTGCATTCAGATTGTATTTGGCTTAATAACACACCACTTTGAGTTAAACATGTTTTAGAAACTGCATAAATTTTTATAATTGACGCAAGCTTTTCCAAAGAAATTACAATTCCCGAATTCGGAACTCTTCCGCCTACTAAACCCGTACCTGCACCAGATAGAGTGACTGGAGTTTTTTCCTTATTACAATTTTTCAATATTTCACTGACTTCATCCGATGATATTGGAAAATAAACTGCATCACAATTTTCACTTTTGTAATTTGATGCATCAGTTAAATAATTTTGAATGAAGTCTTTTTCTGTTTTTACTATCATGATGAAAATATTTTTAATCCTCACAAACATATTTCTTTTTACAGCTAATCTCTACTCTCAAAATTATTTTTTGTACAACGATTCGCTAACCATTAAGCATTGGCACGCCAATAATTCTTGGAATACAAACGTAAATCTCGCAGCTTCAGAATTTGTTTATGCTGGAACGAAATCAATTTCAATCGAGTATATTTCACGATTTGCAGGATTCAATCTTTACACCACAAATTTCAACACTTCTGGCTATGACACTCTTGGATTTTTCATTAACGGTGGCTCAAACAGCGGACAATCCTTCTGGATTAAAGTTTCATACGATGGAAAAAATTTTAACGACGGGGCAGCAGTAACCAACTATGTCTCGGTCGAAGCGGGAAAGTGGAAAGAAGTTAAAATCCCATTGAAAGATTTTGGAGCAGAAAATACGTTCATACTAGCCCTCGCATTCCAAGAGAACAAAGGTTCGTATCAGCCGAAGTTTTATATTGATAATATCTATTTAAAATCAATCTCTGGTTCGCCAAAGATTTTGGATACTTACTTAAGCTCGTACAATTCATTTGCCGGTGAAGAAGTGATTTCCCAGGTGATAGTTGAAGACAGTGACGGGCTGAACGATATATCGGAAGTTTCAATAAATCTATCGGAGATGAAAGCTGGCACTGAAATTCTTCTATTTGATGATGGTCTTCATTCAGACAACAAGAGTGGCGATGGAACATTCGGGAATAAATTCAAAATTCCAATTGATACAAAAAGTGGAGAGTATAAAATCCTTGTCACTTCAAAAGATAAAAAAGGGAATAAATCGATTAGAAAGATTTGGTTTGGAGTCATGAAAAATTTAGGCGATACAATTCCCTCGGGTGTTCCTAAATATCTTTCAATCGGAACCGGAACATCAAGTTCCACTCTTGCCTGGCAAACATCAAATGGTGATGAATGCTGGGATATGGGATATCAATATTTAACTTGGGGTTGGTGGAATTGGTACGCCGGTGGGTTTGTAAAGAGATTTTGTGATGATGCAAAACGCTGCGGATATATTCCCATACTTCCAATTTATCTCTTCCAGCATGCAGCAGAAAGTCATGGCTGTACCGGGAGTGAATATGATAAAATCTATTGTGCAATTAATAATTCGTTTTTGATGAATGAATTTTGGAAACGATTTATTCAAATGTGTGAGGAAGTTAAAAATAGTTTAGCATCAAGAATAATCTTTCACATTGAACCGGATATGCTTGGTTATTTACAGCAGCGCGCGATCTCAGAGAAAAAAGATCCATCATATTTAACTGCTTATGCAGGTGACTCGAAATACCCAAATACACTCCAGGGGATGCACAGACGAATGGTCGACTTAGTACGTGAACATACCGGTGGAAAAGGATTGATCGCATTTCATGCATCACTCTGGGGAAATGTTGTAAGCTTAAAAGAAAACACTGAAAAAAATCTTAATGTTGATAGTCTTGCAAAATCCACAGCAGAGTTTTTAGTTCAGTGCTCACCAGATTTTGATCTTGTTTTTACAGATTGGTCCGATAGAGACGCAGGCTTCGACGGAATATGGTGGGACAAGAAAAATACTTCTGTTCCAAATTTTTCAAGAATCATTTTGTTTAACAATTTGATATCATTTTACTCTGGAAAGAAAACAATTCTCTGGCAAATTCCAGTTGGTAATGAAAAGCTGCCAAATAAAGTGAATCAGTATACAGATAACCGGCTCGATTATCTTTTTGATTATCGAAAAGACATTGCCAATTCGGGAATAATCTCGATGCTATTTGGTGCTGGAATTCCGAACATGACATCTCCTCAAACCGATAATGGGAATTTAAGAGCTCGCGCACTTGAATATTGTTCAAGCGGAAAAATTTACTTTACTCCCCGCAATCCTGATGACACAACTTCCACGAAACCGCCAAAAAATCTTGTTCTCTATCAAAACTTTCCTAATCCATTTAATCCTATAACTTTTATCCGATATGATTTGCCGGAGTACTTCGACGAGGCAACTAATTCCACAATTAGCCAGGGGAGAAGTACGCTCAAAATTTACAATTCACTCGGCAGAGAGATTGCCGCAATTTTTGATGAAGTTAAATCTGCGGGTCGATATCCTGATTTTAAATTTCATGCAGGCAAATATAATCTTTCGAGCGGAGTCTATTTTCTTGAATTAACTTATGGCAAGTTAAGACAAATCGTGAAAATGATTCTGATTAAGTGATGATTCTTAAATTATAAATTAAAGTTTCCATTTTTGGAAATTATTCTTCCAAAGTACTTAAATCTTTTGGGTCTTCGCCAAGTGCGCGTGCTTTAAGTACTCGTCTCATTATTTTCCCGCTTCGAGTTTTCGGAAGTGAATCTACAATATCTATATGTTCAGGTTTTGCGATCGGCCCTAACTCATGCGAAACATGCTGACGAAGTTCTTCAACAAGATTATCATGTTTAGCAGTCCCAGCTTTAAGAATCACATATGCATAAATTGCGTTACCTTTTATTTCATGCGGCAATCCAATTGCAGCGGCTTCTGCAACTGCCGAATGACTCACCAATGCGCTTTCGATTTCAGCAGTTCCTAACCTGTATCCAGAAACTTTAATCACATCATCAACCCTTCCAATAACCCAATAATATCCATCCTCATCTTTTCTTGCAGAATCACCAGTTAAATAAATCCCAGGATACTTACTCCAATATTGTTTTACAAATCTGTCAGGATCATTATAAATTGTTCTTAACATTGCAGGCCAAGGAGTTTTAATTACCAAATTTCCTTCTTCGTTCGCTTTTACCGACTTTCCCTCTTCGTCTAAAATATCCATTTGGATTCCAGGAAATGGCCTTGTACCGGAACCGGGTTTTAATCCAACAGAAGGCATTGGAGTAATCATAAACATTCCTGTCTCGGTTTGCCACCATGTGTCCATGATCGGACATTTTTCCTTTCCGATGACTCTATAATACCATTTCCATGCTTCAGGATTTATCGGTTCGCCAACTGAACCGAGAAGCCGAAGTGTGGAAAGATCGTGACGATTCGGCCAAGCTTCACCGAATCGCATCAAACCGCGAATTGCTGTTGGTGCGGTGTAAAGAATATTAACTCCGTACTTTTCTATCATCTGCCACCAGCGGTTTGGATATGGAAAAGTTGGCGCCCCTTCGTACATGAAAGAAGTTGTTCCATTTAGTAATGGTCCGTAAACAATGTAGCTGTGTCCAGTGATCCATCCAGGATCTGCAGCACACCAATAACGATCTTCTTCATGAATATCGAAAACATATTTTAATGTAGTGTATGTTCCAACCATATATCCGCCATGTGTGTGCAATATGGCTTTTGGCTTTCCAGTTGTTCCAGAAGTATAAAGCATGAAAAGTGGGTCCTCGGCATCCATCACCTCATTTGCACAAAATGAGTTAGCAATTGGCAAAGCCATTAATTCATGGTACCACATATCTCTGCCCGATTCCATTTTGACTGGCTCGCCAGTTCTCCTCACAACAAGAACACTTTCGACAGTAGCTGCTCGCTGCAAAGCTTCATCGGCAATTGCTTTGAGCGGAACAATTTTTCCACGCTGATATGCACCATCGCAAACTATCAAAACCTTTGACTGGCTATCTTCAAGTCTTTCATGGAGTGCTTCTACAGTGAAACCGCCGTAAACTACAGAATGAATTGCACCAATTCTCGCACATGCAAGCATTGCAATTACTAATTCAGGAATTCTTCCCATGTAAATTGTGACACGGTCTCCTTTTTTTACACCAAGACTTTTAAGAACATTAGCAAACTTACACGTCTCACGTTTCAGAGCGAAATACGAGAACGAACGAAAATCTCCCTTTTCTCCTTCCCACATTAATGCCAATTTATTTCTACGAGAATTTTCACAATGCCGGTCAAGACAGTTGTGAACGATATTCACCTTCCCATTTGTAAACCATTTGTAAAACGGCTTGTTTGAATCGTCGAGAACTTTATCCCACTTACTGAACCAAGCGAGTTCTTCGGCTTCTTTTTGCCAAAACTCTAAATAATTTTCAGAAGCGAATTTGCTTAATTCGTCCCAATCTTTGATATGCGTGTAGTTTACAACTTCCGACGATGGATAATAAACATCCCCCGATAAATTCTTTTTGTTCATAAAAATTCCTTTCAGGAATAATTGAAAAAGCATAATTGAATTTTAATTCACACCCCGCGAATTTTCCCTCACTTATTGCAGATTGACCTGCTTGCCTTGAAGTGGCAGTATTAATATTGTCTATCTCAAAGTAACAAAATTGAGTTTTATTCCAAAATCAAATTGATTAAAGTTTTTTATTGCTCACTCGTACAATTTTGTCCCGCAGTGCTTACAAAATTCTGCATCTGTGTCGTGTCCCTCTTTACTACAAGATTGACAAACGTTGGAATTAAATTTGGACTTCACGGCGAGAGACATCTCAGCAGTTACAATTCCGGTTGGAACTGCAATTATACTATATCCAATGATCATAATTACCGCAGCGAGAGCTTGCCCTAAGCTTGTCTGTGGAGAAATATCTCCATAGCCGACAGTCGTTAGGGTAACAATCGACCAATAAATGCTGGTAGGAATATTAGTGAACCCATTTTTTTCCCCTTCGACTACGTACATCAATGATCCGATGATTACTACAACTGTTAGGACTGTAAAGAGAAAGAGTGTTATTTTTCTTCTGCTTGCTAAAAGTGCGCGAGCTAGAACTTGAGCTTCGCCGATGTATTGAACAAATTTTAATACCCGAAATATGCGAAGTACACGTAAAATTCTTATTACCAAAAGATACTGACTGCTGGCGATTATTACACTTAAATAAGTGGGAATTACTGCCAGTAGATCAACTATTCCAAAGAAACTCAAAGCATACAGAATTGGCTTTCTAATAGAAATTAATCTAAGAATATACTCGATAGTGAATAAAATTGTAAAAAACCATTCGATGATGTAGAGTAAATTTCCATACTCAAGGTGTATAGATTTTACACTATCAAGCATTACAGCAAATACGCTTAATAAAATGCTGATCATTACCATTAGATCAAACATTTTACCACTAAATGTATCAGAACCAAAAATAATCTGGTGTAATTTACCTTGAAATTTTCGAAAAGGAGTGAGTTCGTTTTTCATATCAAGTACGAGACTGTGTAAAAACCGGGCTTGGTAATTTTTAATTGGCCCGTTGAAATCGTTTTTTATTTGAAATTTCACAAGTTATCCATCGGGACGTATCTTTTAGAAAAATATTTCTCTATTTCTTACTAAACTCTTCTACAAGACGGATTAATCTTCCTATTTATTTTAAAGCGCCTTTATCAGTCCAATAACTCCTACAATTGTAATTGCCCTTCTTATGTTATAGCTAAGTGTCATTAACGACACTTCAGAAGAGACTTTTTCAATTCCTCTTAATAAAAACGTAGAGTAACCCCAAACTTTTTTTATTGTTCCAAATGGATGCTCAACAATTGCTTTTCTCTTCTTAATTATATGCAACTCCGTTTGCAATCGATGTTTTAATCTTTCTAGTACCGCTTGCTCTTCCCAACGATGGATATATCTTCCTCGTGGTGATGTAGTACACAACTTACTTACTGAACATTTTTGGCATGCTGCGGTTCGATACATCCGTATTTTTCTACCACCATCTTTCATTGATGTAGTATAATAGTTAAGTGTCTGCCCTTGTGGACAACAGTAACTATCGGTCACTTCATCATAAATAAATTTATCATACAAATAATCGGGCTCTGGATTCTCACTTGTGATATAATCATCTATCAAGTCTGGGAATAGTATGGTTTGTTCTCGATTTTTTCCTTCATTATAATTCATTTTTCTTTACTTCTTCTGATGATTTATACTTTTCCCTTTTTTAATGCAATTTACATTCCAGACTTTTTACACAGTCTCGTACCTTTTGAGATAGTTAATTAAAATAAGTTTGAGTATAAACTTGAAAGCACTTTCGAAACAAGTTAAACTCAAATAATCCCTTTTTCAACCAATTTTATTAAAAAAAATTATTTTTTGTTAAAAAAACCGCTTTTTCATCCGAAAATATGTTAGGAAAGGAAGGGAGATATTTCATGAAAGAAACGTAGAAATATTTTAAATTAACATAGAGTAAATATTAAATGCTCAATACGAGCAAGCTCAAAATGAGCAAATTGAGGAGAATAAATATCCGCATGAAGCAGCGGCTTATAATATTTTTGCTGCTTGTTGCTTCTACTACGTTCCTATCCTCAAAACTTAGTTCCGTCAAGAACTTCGGCGTTGGCGAAGGATTAATGGATGAGTACATCCTTGATGTAACTCAAGATTCTAAAGGACTTCTCTGGATTGTAACAAAGGGAAGTGTTTCGAATTTCGATGGACTTCGATGGACTAACTTCAGCACAAATTTCCCCCATGAAAAAAATATTTTTAGCGAATTTCCTAATAACGTCGTAAGAATTGCCGCAGACCATAACAACTCATTATATTTTCTAACATCAGACGGGAAAATTCAATTTACTTCCCTATCAGAAGTCAATCATATTAATAAGTCCATTAAGAATTTAACCTACGAAGGGATTACAAGAGAAAAGTTTTTCGACATTCAATTTGTTCGGGAAAGTGCGAGCGGAAAAATTTGGGCGGCTACATATAAAAGCGGTTTATATTATTTGCTCGGTGAAACCTGGATAAGATTTTCCGAATCTGAAGGATTATTGACAAACAGAGTTCGAGCTATTAAATCTTTCGGGGAGTTTCTTTCTGTTGCAACCGAAAAAGGAATTCAGATAATTCGAAACGAAAAGGTTGTCTATACTTTCCAAACTGATATTTTTTCTCGGATCGGCAATTTCTCGATGGCACTAAGTTTAAGTTCATTCTCTAAAGGAGACATTCCTTCGATTTGGATCTTAGCGAATAATTCACTTCTTAAAATTGAAAACGACCGTCTCACTAATGAAACAAACAAGTTTTTCAATCCCGCACGTGAAGAATATCAAATTATTTATGCAAACGGTACGAACAAAATATTCCTAGCCGGAAATGAGAGTTTGAAAATAATCGATGCTGCAACTAGCGAGATAAGTCTACTAAGAGACGTTGACGGTGTACGCGGATCAAAACCGCAAGTAATTTTTGTCGATTCTGAAAATAATCTTTGGATTGGTTCGGAAAAAGGAATTACGCGAATCTTAATGAATGAGCTGGCAGTTTATGATGCAAATTCAGGATTAGCAGATAATGCAATCCTTTCCTCATCCCAATTGAGCAGTGAAATTTATGCACTTGGACATCCAAATGGATTGGTGACATTTTCAATCAAAGACAGGTTTTTCACAATAGACTTGAAAAAGAAAATCCGTCGAAGCTCTCGATCTTCGACCGAAAACGATTTTGATATAACAAAAATTCTCCCCTACTCGTCAAGTTCTTTTTTAATTCAACTTAGCGACCAGATGCTGATTGAATTGAAACTAAATTCCTCTGTTGAAATCTTTTTTGAAGTAAAAGAAAGAGGAGAATACGTTAAATCATTTTTGGTCGACGGCTTAAATAGAGAAGTAATATTATCAGGTAATTTCTTCTTAGATAATAATAATGAAAAGATTATAAAAATTGGTTTTGACAAAAAATTTAAGCCTTTTAATGTAAGTCTTCCTCAAGTGGATTTCACTTCCATCACACAAGCAAGAGACGGTTCGATTTGGCTTGGAACAAATTCGCCGCTCGTCTATCAGTTGAACAGGAAGGAAGTTTTGACTTACAATACTGCCGAGAATATAAAATCGAATCGCGTTACAACTATCAAAGAAGATAAGGGGGGGAACATATTTGTTGGAACTGATGCAGGCTTGCTAGTAATTCAGAAAAGCGGCGATAGAAAAATACTAACAAAAGAAATTGGCTTAATTGGAAATTTAATTTACTCACTTCATTTTGATGAATTGAACAACGCTTGGATTGTTACAAACTCAGGACTCGAAAAGTGGAACTGGCGTGAATTCATCGCACCGGCAGACTGGAGAAAATTTTCATTTAACTTAAATAATTCTAATGCAGTATTTGAAAATGAACACGATTTATTCTTTGCAACAAACAACGGACTTGTAAAAATATCCAAAGAAGAATCGGACTATAAAACCTCAATTCCAAAACTTTATATTGTTGATTATGTATTAGATGGAGAAAGCATTTCACCATTTAACAATATCGAAATTAAAACAAAAAACAATTTAACCATTCGTTACAATGCTATACTGCTTGCCGGAAATGGCGGAATAGCTTTTCAACATAAATTGGATGGATATGATGAGGATTGGAATGAATCAACTACCTCGCGAGAGGTTCATTATACAAATCTACCAGCCGGCGATTACAAATTTTTTGTTCGCGCAAAATCGAGTTACACAGATTGGAGCAGTGTCGTTTCGTCGAAAGAAATATCAGTCTCAAAATATTTTTATGAAACAATTTGGTTTTACTTTGGAGTGCTGTTGATTGTTGGACTGATAGTATATTTTGCAGCTAATTATTACAATAAGAATCTCTTCCACGAGAGAGTCAATCATCTCGTAAAACGTAAAACCGAAAACCTTGAAAATGCCAATAGAATGCTGCGGATTGAAGCGAACAAAATGCTGCGTGCAAATAAATTCAAATCAAATTTCATGGCAAGCATGTCGCACGAAATTAGAACTCCCGTAAATGCAATAATCGGCTTTGCGGATATTCTGAACGACAAGAATCTCCCGCTTAGCGATGGTGAAAGAGTGAAGTATCTTAACTACATCAATTTAAGCAGCAGACGGCTTCTGATTTTGATAAATGACATTCTTGATCTTTCAAAAATTGATGCTGGAACAATTGAATTCGACAACAGTTATCTTAATGTCAATTCTGAAGTTCACGATTGTTTGGAGTTGTATCGAGATAGAATTCAAGGGCAGGGTTTAGAGCTGCTGTTGGATTTAGAAGAGATGGATGAGTTGATTTACGTTGATAAAAACAGATTGCAGCAGATCTTATCGAACATAATTTCCAATTCAATGAAATTTACTCGGCAGGGGTATATTAAAATTTCTTCTGAAGTGAAGAGCGGAAAAGTTGAACTGATAATTGAAGATACTGGAATTGGAATTTCGAAAGAGGATCTGCCCTTAATATTTGACGATTTTAGAAGAGCTTCGTCCGCTGTTGAAAAAAATATTGAAGGTACAGGGCTAGGACTTTCAATCTCTAAAAAATTGATTACGATGATGGGTGGAGAGATCTATGCTGAAAGCGAATTAAACGCAGGTTCAAAATTTATAATTCTTTTTCCAGCAGCAAAAGAATCTGAAACAGCCAGATCAATATCAAAAGACTCACCGCGAAAGTAGGAAATAAATTTTAGCTAGAAGCCCAACTTTTTAACATTCCGAATTCATTTTGAAAAGTTGGGCTTCTTTAACAAAAAATTTTGTTCTTACTTCATCAAAATCAACTTACCTGCCACGACATAGCGATGATGTGGCTGGTCGGTTTTAATATAAACATTCTTACTGTTTGTCGGTTTGGCTGTGAAACGGTAGATGTAAATCCCGCTTGATAAGTTTTGATCTGATGCATTTAATTGAATGCTGTGATATCCTGCCTCCTTTAATCCATTAACTAAAGCTGCTACTTTCTTTCCCATAATGTTGAACACATCTAACGTTACGCTTGCTTCATCTACAAGCTGATAGTTAAAAGTAGTCATTGGATTGAATGGATTGGGAAAATTGCTTATTGAATATTCAGTTGGTAATTCAAGTTTTAATTTTGCCGATGGTTCATTATCCCTGCCCGTAGTCCAAACAATGTCGCTCATGCTATTTGTATTTTCTGTGCTATAATTAGCTTGTATCTTGTAATAAAGTGAGCATGCATTGCTCCCGGTATAATAGACATATTCGTTGTCTTGATAATAATCAGTATTTGACGAAACCGTTGCAATATTCATCCAGCCTGTACTCCAGCTTCCTTGTACTACGTTTCTCAAGATGCTGTAAGTAACATTATCATTGGTATATTTTGTCCAATAAAATATTATTACACCGCCAGCAGTTTTTGTTATGCCAAGATTACTCGGCGGTATGGGAGTACCTGTAAATTGTGCCGTGTAGGATGCGTGCTCATTTGGATAGAATGTTCTGCTTCTATTTGGATTTTGATCAGACCATTGTGTAAATGTGTAATTAATATTATTCCAAGCTTGGTCTAATGCTTCTGCTGTTATTTGATTTAGCTCAACAACTTGAAACGTTTGCACGGGTAAGCTGTACTGTTGGTTGTTTATTTTTATTATTCCTGCGTTGCCAACACCAGTGAATTGATTTTGGAAATTAATGTTGCATATTTTACGCAACTGTGCTTCATACGATGAATTGTTATCATTGTCTGCGGCGGTAAAACTGTAGCTTATACCTGTACCTTTATCCGTTCGTGCACCGTCAAATGCAATTTTTACCCACTTGCTTGGATTTAATGGAGCTTCAGTATCGTTCCATATTCGGTAATATCCATCATAATACTGTTCTTGTGCTTCAAGGTTAACTGTGTTGCCGACCGTAGCAGTAAACGGATGCGGACTAGTTCTTTGTGTTGCCGAGGCATTTACACCGACTTTTATTGTACCATAAATAAAATTGTTCTGCGCTGTAATGCTTACTTGTGTTGGTGGTACAGTATAGGTTACTTCTAATCTTAGTTCTGTCGTTGCCTCTGTATTGTTACTTCCTTCATTTTGTGAAAGCGCTCCCAAATAGATTACCCCGCTTGACCTTGCTGAATTTACTGCGCTTAATAATGAACTAGAAGTCCTTGAGGAATTGCCGTAGTTTATATCGCTTTCCAAAGTTGAAGCATTACCTATTTCGTTCCATAAATTACCATAAACTTGTGTCCCTGTAGTTTGAGTAATCTTAAATTTACACGATGAACATATACCTGAGACAAAGTATATTAATTTTACTTGTGTGAGTGTTGCATTAGACGGTATACTGCTCAGATAAAATTTATGTTCACTCCTATAGATATCTTCCTGTGAGCCGGAATAGTAACCATTTTATCCATCTTTGCGACCGACTTGATATAAACTTGTATATGCGAAAGTATTTTGATTGTTTTCGTTTTTATATCTGACTATTGAAGATGTGCTGCTAGAATATATAGTTATTGTTGTTTGTGCCTTAACTTCAAGTATAAAAAATACAGTTAAGAGCGATGCGGTTATTATTGATTTTCGAAACATAAATTTTTCTCCTTTTGTTATTAAAAAAACCACTATTTTAAAACAGAATTGCCGTTTCATTAAATGAAACATTAAGGTAGCTAGCCTTGAGAGGCAATTCTTTAGAAGGAGCTGATGGTGGTTCATCGGCTCCTCAATTAATTTTTTGAATTAGATTTTGAGCAGCTGTTTTGTCCTTTATATTAGTTTAACTTTCCACGTATTATCAGATTTCCGCCAATAGACGGATCCACCACTAAAAAGAAAACTTCTTTTTCAAATAATACCGCATCTACAGTCCAAATTTTATTGGGATTTTTGTAAAGATATTTTATGTCAGTTCCGTTATAGTGTGCAATACCGTAAGCCATAACTAAAAAAATGTCTTTCTCTGTTCTTCCGTAGAAAGCCTTCCAGTAATCTATTTCGTTTACTTTTAAGAATGGCGTAAAATTACCGTTTATATATTTATTAATTGTTGTACCTATTCCAAAAAATATTTCGTTGTTTATCTTTCGAAAGGAAGCTGAAGAATCGCTAGCATTTGAGCTCTTAAATATTTGCTTAATATTTTTATTCCCATCATATTCGAATAAACCATAAATTTCCCCACCATCGGGTTTATTTTCCAATCCAAGTAAGTAATACTTCTTTGTGAATACATCTTTATTTATACGTACAAAATTGTATTTCAAATTTGGAAATTCATTCAATTCCCATTTAGATTCATTATATCTTGCTATTTGGGAAGTCATATCTTCTGGTAAACCTGAATAACCAGCAAAAAAAATATTTGTAGGTGAATCGCCCCATATACAATAAAAAGTTATATCACTTTCTCTTGGTCGTTCAAATCTAATAACCTCTTTCCAGGCAACGCCGTCATAATTCCATATTTTTCCGTTTTGTCCTCCAATCCAAACATTGTTTTTTGCAATTGCAAAAACACTTTCTGGCGAAATGTTTCTTGAAATACCGTCGTTGAACCATTTAACTCCATCAAAATGATAAATAGTTTTATTCAAATCTCCTCCAGGTCCAACTGCCCAAACATCATCAGGGTTGCTTCCTGACATACTGTACAGTTTTGTAAAAGGAATTATTAACGTATCCACCGTCCACACATAATCTCTTCTTCCGAGTTTGATTTCTTCGGGTGCGGTTACGCTGCTGCAGGTAAGGTTTAGTGATAATAAGGATAAGGCGAAGGTTGCGGCTAAGGTTATTCGGATAAACTTTTTAATCCACATACTTTTTACCTTTCGGTTTTTATTTAAAAGTACTTTTATCCCAATGCAATATACACGAAAAAAAAATGTCAAGAACTTTTATCTGCTGTCACCGACCGGTCGGTGACAGTACTAAGTTTTTGTAACCTTCATGGTCTGGTGGTTCATTATGGCCGTCACCGATCTATCGGTGACGGCAGTTTGTTTTATCTGTTGCAGCTACAGTTTAACTTTTTATTCGACGCAATTTTCTTGGATTAGATTGCAAGTCAAATTAAATTTGTACAAACAATTTGGCAGAATGATAAAATATTTACAACGATTAATTTTTCTTGCACTAACTTTTCCTTCAATAATTTTAGGTCAAATTATATTCGAATCGAATTTCGACAGCGGAAACTTGAAAACAGTCACAACACCCGATTCGATAAATTACTCGGTAACAACACATGCTGACATTGTCGGACGCTGGTTCTATTTTAAGATGAAGAATGTAAAAAACAAATTTGTATCGGTTACCGTATCCAACTCCGACGCAACTCGTCCAATGTATTCCTATGATAATATAAATTGGGAACGCTTCACCTCTTCTGAAAGTCCCTCTAAAAATGTATTCCGGAAAACATACACAAACGACTCGGTTTATGTTGCATATTACATTCCATATTCGGTGGAACAGCAAAACAAAAAATTTTCCAAATGGAAAGAAAAACCTCACACAAAAATTGATACAATAGGTTATTCAGAACAAAATCGCCCAATGCTTTTGCTTACCGCTACAGACGAATCCGTTCCAGACAGTCTAAAAATATTTATGTGGATGCATGGACGAACTCATCCTTCCGAAACACCTTCGTCATATCATCTCGATGGTATGGTCGATTTCTTTTTATCAGATAATGAAATTGCAGATTTTTTACGAAAAAGAATTAAATGGTTTATCCTTCCTTCGATAAATCCTGATGGAGTTTTTCTCGGTAAATCTCGAGTAAATTCAAATAATTCAGATCTTGAGCAGCAGTGGAATAAGCCTGACACGTTAACTCCTAGAGAAGTTAGAGCTGCAAAACAGTTTCTTTTATCAATTCTTTCAAAGAAAAATATTAAAGTCGCTTTGAACATGCACTCACAAGTTGCCAGCTATGCAACGTTTTGGATCCACACTGCTTCATCAACTTCAGATTATTTTTATCGACGCGAGATGCAATTTTCGAATCTTCAAGCGGCAAATTCTCCATACATTCCGCAGATCGATTTCAGCTATTCCAATTTGCAGTCATATTTCCCCGAAGGATGGATGTGGGCAAATTGGCGCGATTCAATTATGGCTCTAACATACGAAACACCTTATACAAGATTTTCAAACAACGTCTGGATAGATAACAACATATTGAATGAATTCGGAAAACAATCTGTGATGGGAATTATGGAATATCTTGAATTGAATCATCCAAAATGGTTTGTGATGGATAATAAATCTGCTAACGCAGTCGGCAGCTGGTTGACTTTTACAAATAATTCCAATTGGAATTTTTACGGCGATTCTTATCTCTACATAACACCAAGTGCAAATAATCACTATGTTGAATGGAATACGGAATTACTATCTCCTGGAAAATATTTAGTCTATGCAATGTGGCAAGACCTTTCAACAGCGGCAACTAACGCGAAATATGAAATCCAAACTTTAAATTACAACAGCAATAAAATTGTAAATCAAAAAAATAACGGCGGTTTGTGGCAATTGCTCGATAGTGTGAACTTGAACACGCCTGATTATTTGACTATTAAGCTTTCAAATAAAGGGGATGGAACTATTGTTGCAGATGCAATTCGTGTTATTTATGCCGGAACTCCCACAAAAGTTGATGATGGAATTATCACTGAAGATTTTTCCCTTAAGCAAAATTTTCCAAATCCTTTTAATGCTTCCACAAAAATTAGATTCACTATCAGGAAATCGGCGAACTGTAATCTGAAAATATACGACTTGCTTGGGAGAGAAATCATAGCTCTTGTTGACGGACAAAAAAATCCCGGCAGTTATGAGATAGAATTTGACGCTTCCAGATTCTCTAGTGGATTGGTGAGCGGAATATATTTTGCATCGCTCCGAGTTGGAAATGAAATAAAAACAATTAAAATGACACTGGTAAAATAAATGAAACAACCCATTATAAAAGTTGGAATAATATCTAATCAGCATTCTGCAAAGTTTTTTTTGCACGGTTCGTTTTTAATGAACGAAAATCAAAAAATGAATGATATTGGATATACCGTTACTGTTAAAGGGGATTTGATTTGTCTTCACCAAGAAGAAAATATTATCGACGAACAAAAGGAATTCATTTTTAAACCGAAAGGGAAAAAATCGAACTTTGATATCGAAAACGTTGTGATCGGAATTGATTTTCACTGGGAGCAAAAGGAAAAAGAAACCTTTGAAGGGAATTTGCTAATTATTAATCGCGATGGAAAGCTGATTTTAATTAACGAAATCGAGGTTGAAAAATATTTACAATCGGTAATCAGTTCGGAAATGAACTCAGAAAGCCCGTACGAATATTTAAAAGCACATTCAATAATTTCAAGAAGCTGGCTTCTTTCACAATTAGATGAAACAAAAAACGGAGAATCGAAAAAACACGATTTTATTCAAACCGAAAAAGAAATTATAAAATGGTACGACCGAGAGGATCATGAGCACTTTGATGTTTGCGCCGACGATCACTGCCAAAGATATCAGGGCATTACTAAAATTCACGATAACAAAGCGCTTGCTGCCGTTAAAGAAACTTTCGGAATAGTATTGACCTACGAAGGAAAAGTTTGCGATACAAGATATTCAAAATGCTGCGGGGGTTTTTCGGAAGAATTTCAAAATGTCTGGCAGAATAATGAGATACAATATTTAATATCAATTTACGATCTCGATGCGCCTGCTTTTCTAACTCTTGACACTGAAGAGCGAGCAAGCGAGTTTATTAACTCACAGCCTGAAGCTTACTGCAACACAAATGATTCAGAACTATTGAAGACAATTCTTCTCGATTACGATCAGACAACAGTTGATTTCTTTAGATGGAAACTTGAAATGAAACAGCTTGGATTGGTTACTTTACTTAAGTTGAAAATGGGAATTGACTTCGGTGAAATTATTGAATTAAAATCTCTAGAAAGAGGAAAATCCGGCAGAATAAAAAAATTAAAGATCATCGGATCGAAAAAAGAATTCACAATCGGAAAAGAACTTGAGATCCGAAGAGCTTTATCAGAGAAACACCTTTACAGTTCTGCTTTTACTATTGAGCATGTTTATGGAGAGAATCCAAATGTTCCAATAAAATTTATTCTTCGAGGCGCAGGCTGGGGACATGGTGTCGGTTTCTGTCAAATTGGTGGAGCAGTAATGGCTTCCAAAGGAAAAAAGTTTGAAGAAATTCTTTATCACTACTTTAAAAACTCAAAATTAGAAACAGTCTACTAATTGCCTGCTAGGAAATTAAATAATTCTTCGCTGGAGCCGCAGGCTATGCTTCGAAATTATTCGATGGGGGCTTTCCCAATGGCTGAAGAATCTGGTGAAATCAATTGGTACTATCCGCAAGTAAGAGCAATTATTCCGTTAGATAACTACCGTATAACACGTTCTCTGCGGCAAGTTATCGGAAAAAATATTTTCGAAATAAAGTTTAACACTTCCACGCTCGAAGTAATTCATGAATGTGCAAAACGTAAAAAGACTTGGATTAGCCAAGAACTTATCGATGCGTATGAAAGGATTTTTAAACTTGGTTATGTTCACAGCGTTGAAACTTATTTTGAAAAAAAGTTAGTCGGCGGACTTTATGGAATTGCAATTCGAGGAGCTTTCTTTGGTGAAAGTATGTTCTCAAAAAAAGAAGAGGCCTCAAAGGTTGCTCTTTATTTCTTAATTCGACATTTGATTGAGAAGAATTTCAAATTGCTGGATGTTCAATTTATTACACCTCACCTGAAAATGTTCGGCGCTGTCGAAATTTCTCTTGAAGAATATAACAGATTACTTGATGACGCTTATCAAGATAAATGCTGATTAATAAAATAGAACACGAATTTTACAGATTTATGCGAATTTTCACGGATTAAATATATAGGCCATTTTAAAACAAAGTAAGGTTCATATTCGAATTATACATTGACAACTTCCATTCTCATTTCTAACTTTGAAATAAATCAAAGCTGTAATAAAACTTAAAGCGAAAATGAAAAAACAAAAAGAGAGAAAAATCGGAACGCAAGCACGGTCACAAGAAGAAAAACCAAAAATCAATTGGGGAAGATATTTTACAATTGCATTCGTGGCCACAGTCATAATACTTTTTATAGTCAATAATACAAGAGACGATTTACCAGAAATTAATCCTCAACATTATCCGCCAAGCTCTTCAGACGAAAAAACAAAAACAGATGAGACAAGAAATCCAGCGCATAATTTCGCACTAAAATCACTTGACGGAAAAAATGTACAACTTTCTGATTTTAAGGGAAAAATTGTTATAGTAGATTTTTGGGCAACTTGGTGTGCACCTTGCAGAGAAGGGATTCCCGATCTGATTGAAATACAAAAAGAATATAAAGATGTTCAAGTGATCGGGATTACGGTTGATCAAAATCCTATGGAAGTTGTTCCCGGTTTCGTTAAAGAATTTAAGATCAATTATCCAATTTTAATTTCAGATCCAAATGTGCTTCAGCAGTACGGCGGAATCGATGCAATACCGACTTCGTTCATAATTTCTAAAGACGGCAAGATCATAAAAAAAATGGTAGGATTATATCCAAAGAGCACATATTTAAATGTAATTCGCGAGGAACTTCAGATTTAAAGTTTGACACGATTTGGCGGCGACAGTTTAGAATCTGTGTGAATCCGCTAAATCCATAAAATCCGCGTTCTATTCCGAATTGATAATACTTCTAAGAGCATCTTCTAGATCACTATATCCAAATTTGAATCCAGCATCCAAAAGTTTTTTCGGATAAACGTTTTGTCCTTCAAGCAATAATGAAGATACTTCACCCAATACCAATTTCACTAAGAATTCTGGTGTTTTTGTCCATGATTTCCGCTTCATAACTTTTCCGAGAGTCTTGCAAAATTCATTCATTCTTACAGATTGAGGCGAAACTGCATTCACCGCACCATTCAATTTACGTTTCGACACAGCAAACATTATGATATCAATAAAATCCTCTTCGTGGATCCACGGAATGAATTGTTTTCCTGAACCAATTATTCCCCCAACAAATAGCTTGAAAGGTAATTGAAATTTCGGAAGTGCACCGCCGCGGGACGATAGCACCATTCCTGTTCGGAGACTCACTCTCCTAACTCCGAATTTTTCAACCTCAGCTGCTGCGTTTTCCCAGTCTATTGCTAAATTTGCCATGAAATCATTTCCAGCATGTGACTCCTCTGTAAAAATTTCTTCCCAGTTTGAGTCATAGTAATTCACTCCGCTGCTTACGATCAGCAGCTCTGGTTTCTTCTCCGAACAAGCAATTGCATCCACAATGACTTGAGTTGATTTAACTCTGCTTTCATATATTGTTTTTTTCCTTTCTTCTGTCCATCTTTTTTCGATAATTGGAGTGCCGGCTAAGTGTACAACAACATCTGCTTCGTTCATCACATTTTTCCACAAGGAGTTATCGTAAGTATCCCATCTTAAATATTTCGTGCCTGTGATATTCTCTCTGATTTTGGAAAGATCCCTTGTTAAAACGATTACGTTTTGTTTCTCTGAAACTAATTTTTTATGGAGCAGAGAACCTACCAAACCAGTCGCTCCGGTTATTGCAAATGTTTTCATATCATTATGTATTCAATTGTATAATTATAGAATGATAAAAAACTTTTTATGATAAAAAAAATAATTAATTTTGATCTGCCTCTTATGAATAATAAAAACGACATTAAACTTAGAAAAAACGCTGCAACGATTTCACTGTCGATCGGCTTGTTTATGTTCGCAATTAAAATGATTGCATTTGTGATTACAGGCTCATCTGCTATTTTATCCGATGCGATCGAATCTATTGTACATATTCTTGCCACAGGATTTGCATTCTACAGTCTCATTATCTCGCTCCGTCCACCCGACAAATCACATCCATACGGGCATGGAAAGATTGAATACTTTTCTGCAGGTTTTGAAGGCGGGATGATCATTATTGCAGCACTCGCAATTTGCTACTATGCAATTGAAGATTTGATTTTCGGAGTTGAATTGAAACAACTTGATTTCGGAGGAATCTTAATCGGATTTGCCGCTTTAATAAATTTATTTCTCGGATGGTATTTAATCCAAATCGGAAAAAAGACCAATTCTCTCATACTCGAAGCTGATGGGAAACATATTCTTACTGATTCAATCACAAGTATTGGTGTAGTAATCGGAATTGTACTAGTGATGCTGACGGATCTAACAATTCTCGATCCAATAATTGCAATTATCGTTGCCGCTAATATTATTGGAACAGGAGTAAAACTTATTCGAGAATCGGTGCGGGGTTTGATGCAGGAATCCGATTCGGATCTGCTTAATAGAATAATCGATGCAATAAAAAAAATCCGCAGCGAAGATTTCATCGAGATCCATAAGCTAAGATCATGGAAAGCGGGAGATTCAACCTTTATTGACTTTCATTTGACCGTCCCGTCATTTTATTCTATCGAACAATCTCACAAAATTCAAAAAGAAATTACGGATAAATTAGTTGAAGATTTTGGCTTATCAACACAGTCAATGCTTCACTTTGATCCTTGCAAGCCATCATGCTGTGTCTATTGCGAAATGAAAAATTGCAATATCAGAAAAGAGACCAATTCAATTATATTAAGTTGGGAACTTGAAAGCTGTACAGCAGATGCAATTTATAAGATTTCTGGAGCTAAATAAAAAAATTTAGAATCAGTTATTTTAGATAGAGCGGGATAAAAATTTTAACTTCTGTTCCATTGGCAACTTCACTCTCAATTTCCATCTTTCCATCGTAGATCTGAACGATCCTGTTTACAATAGTTAATCCCAGTCCCCCGCCCTGTTGTTCTTGAAATTGACGATTATGTTGATAAAAAATATCGGTTAAATTTTTCAATGCATAATCTTCAATCCCTTTTCCTGAATCTTTCACCGACATTTCAAATAAATGGTCGGTTGCAACAGCTTTTACAGTGATATTAATATTTCCCGTACTCGAAAAATTTAGTGCATTCAATAACAGTTCCGAAAGAACCATATTCAAAGCGTTATAGTCAGGGGTTATCGGAAATTCTTCGCCAACCAAGTCGCATTTAACATCAACTTTATGAACAGAGGAAAAATCGTGCACAAAAGACGAAAATTCCGTCAGCCAATTTACGTTTTTGTTTTGCTTTAATTGAGATACTTTCTCTTCGTTGGAAGCAAGTATTTCAAGTTCCGCGAGACGAAGGAAATTTGTGACAAGTCTATTCAACCGGTCGCTGCTTGATTGAATATATTTTAGGAACTCTTGCCTTTCTTCTTCTCTTCCGATGTAATCTTTGTCTTGCAATAATGAGACGAATCCGCTGAGAGTGCTTAAAGGATTTTTAAATTCATGAGGAATAGAATATAAAATAGATTTTCGAATATCATCCAGGCGATTGTTTAAATACTGTTTTCTGTTTGATGCCTTTTTGAGTTTTGCATTAATCGAGACTTTCAGATCCTCAAAGTCAAAAGGTTTTGTGATGTAATCATCCGCCCCTAAAGATTTTCCGAAACGAATATCAACCTTATCGGATTTTGCGGTGAGAAAAATTAATGGAATGTCTTTGAAGTTTTCGGTTTGACTTATCTTTTCCTGAAATGTGAATCCATCCATCACTGGCATCATAACATCGCAAACTATTAGATCAGGAGCATTCTTTTGAATTAAGCGTAAAGCTGTTTCCCCGTTCTCTGCAGTTTCGATTTTGAATCCCTCATGCTCGAGTTCTGCTTTTAAGAGTAAACGGAGGGGTTCTTCATCCTCTATTATTAGTATTGTATGATCCATTGAATTCTCCTACAAATCTAATTATCGGATTAGTTAGAACAAAATTTGAGAAACGGAACTTATATAATGATAAAAAATAAAAAACCCAATTTGTTAGAGACAAATTGGGTTTCTAAGCTAATCTTAAGGACGATTTAGTTCTTCAATAAACTTGTGCCATCTTCATTAAGCTGTTTG
>Ga0194119_10001572_pt1 | contig 41181 bp, 28 predicted proteins | sample TA2MahC100mmetaG_FD_148620 | JGI IMG/M metagenome (GOLD analysis project Ga0194119, IMG submission 148620) | Freshwater microbial communities from Lake Tanganyika, Tanzania - TA2015018 Mahale Deep Cast 100m | ecosystem: Environmental > Aquatic > Freshwater > Lake | place: Tanzania: Lake... | reverse complement strand
GGCTTGGGTTTTCAGCTTGATCGCGTTGAAAGACACGCCGATTTTCGAGAGATCTCCGAACGGAGCCAGCGCTCGCGCGAGAACGTCCGCCGGCAAATGAAAGACTTCAAGGCCGTGATCCTTGACCGGCAACCCCAGGAGTTCATCACGGATCGAACCGACCACAACTTAAGGCTTGGCGGAGGGCGTGGACTGAAGGCGGGCCTTCTCCTCGGCTTCTCGCTTCTGGATGTCCTTCGGATGCTTCGAGATCGATTCAAAGACATCACCGATGACGCGGTCGGCCAAAGCGCCGAGACGTTTGAGGATGATCGGCTCGGCCTCGGGGGGCAGTTTGGAGCTGTTCGGCTCATAACCGCCGACTTGATATGCATCGGCGGTGGCGATGTACCCGATGTTCCCGTTCGCATAGCCGACAACGATTGGGATGGTGCGATCCGCGATGGCTTGTTCGAGCTTGAAGCCGTATTCGACCATCGGCTCGCCCGGCATGGTGAGCAGGAGGAACGGGCCGATCTTCATCGCCATCAACTCCGCGCGGATCGGCTGCTCCTTGCCAGGCAGCTCGATCACCTCGCTGGCGATACGGATGGGGTAGAAGGTGGCGCGTTTGGCAAGCTGCTCGCGCGTCAGGCTGAAGGCCGCCGCTCGCACGGTGGCACCGCCCAGGTCGCGTCCGGCCCATTGAATGTCCGCCTCGTCGGCGCAGCGATACGGATAGCCGGGCAGATTCGGCCGGATATCCCCCGCGCAGCCTTGAATAAACAGGGCGGCCGTTTTGCCCATGTAGATCGACTCCACAAATGTCTGCGCCTCTCCGGGAAAATCGGCCGTCATCTTCGGATAGCCCTTCGGATACGGGGGCGAGCCTTTGTCCCCCCAAGTGAAGAAGCACGGATGGCAGACCGCATGCATGACGATGGTCAACGGCGTGAGCGACCGGCCATCGTCGAATCGCAGCACCTTTACGCGCGGATCATTCGGGCCGTCGGGGTTCAGCCGGATCACCGCGCGTCCGTCGATCGTCTTGCGGCGATTGATGCCAAAACTAATGCGGTCCTCGGCCATTCCGATGCTGACCGGCCGCATGTTTCCCGCGGCCTCCTTGGCAGCTGAGGCGAGCTTGGCGATCACCTCCGAGGCCCACTTCGCGTTCTCTCGCCATCCGGGACCGGAGTGATTGTGTGAGGCGCAGACCATGATGTTCGCTGCGGGCACTCGGATCTCTTTTTCGATCGCCTCCCGCGCCCGCGCGACCATGTCCTCCCACGCGCCGATGACATCCAGCGTCACGATGGCCGCCTTCGTCTCGCCGTCATCCAACACGAGCACACCGGCGCGTAGTGGATCACGCACGCCATTCACGACGCGTGTATGACCGGTGACGGTGATGTCCTTCACCTCGGCCGGCGTAATGTCCGCCTTCGCCACCCCCGCCTTGAGATTCGAGACGACGGGAAAGACCCCATCAATGACCTGCGCAGACACGTTAGTGTTGAGCAGAAGAACGACGAGTAGATATCTCATGAGAGCGGTTCCCACGGACAGATTGAGTGTGTCTTCAAGCTTTAGTGTAGCGAAAGTCGCCGAGACTTTCGGTGCTCCGCCATTCCTGTTGAGCCGCCAACATCAGCCGCTGGACGCTAGCCCACGGTTCAGCCAATTTAAAACGGGGCGCCAGTCGCATTTGCTCGGTTCTCGCGAATGCTTATCAGTGAACGGATCGGAAAGAGTTTGGAATTCGCGAATCGCTTTGTCACTGCCCAGCAGCCAGCCCGCGGCGACTTCTCGCTGCTGGATACCGAAGCCATGCGGCGCGTCCGCTTCGTGCATCTCAACTTGCTCGGCGTGACCGAGTCGCGAGTAAAACCGCTTTGCCTCGTGGAACACATCCCATGCGTTGCTGATGTCGAATGTCGCGTCACGCGTCCCCGTGCAGATGAGTGTCTGTCGCGGAGCACGCATTGTGAGGTGGTCGGCTTCGTCGATGCGGAACGCGAGCTGGCCGAAAATGTTTTGCTCGGCGTCTTGCGGGCCGGACGTGTCGATCAGCCGTCTGAAACTGGTCAGGTAGCAGATCGGCACTGAGAAGTCTGCGACTCCGGCGGCGATAAAAAGTTGTCCTCCGCAGCGGCGATCTCTCGGTTCTCAAGGATCGCCCGGTCAATGGCACTTGCTGATCACGCAAGTCCGCCACTTGTTCCTTGCCCGCGAGACTCAACGGATGCGGGGGAAAAATCCGGCGGTGACCTTGCCTCAAGTTCCCGCCGCGACCAACGCGCTGCTCGAAAGTCTGTCGCCGCCCTCACCCGCTCGTCGCTGTTGACTGCAACGCACCGCCGACAGCTTGACTCACTGGCAATATCGCAACCAACAAGCTCAACTCACTCATCGCAAACGTTGACTCCAAGAACTCGAATCCGCAGGCATCGCGCTCCATCAAATCCCGCAATGCCGACCAGAATGACATCGAAGAGTGCGCCGGGGGTTCAACGCTACTGCCCACGATGTAGATGAATTCGCCGAGATTCAGAGGTGTCGCGAACTGAATTCTGGCGAATTCAGCCACAAGATGCGCTGTGTTACTAAGTCGGGCGCTCGCCGCCGCTCGTTTCGGAGTTCAACAATGCATGACCAACCGGCAAGTGGCTTGAGCATTCGGGCGCATCGCGGCGTCGTTATTTTCGCGGCGATGGTCGGCTTTTTCGGAGGTGCGGCGGCAGGTGCCCTCTTGTTCGAAGAGATCGGCGCGATGGCTGGTTGCGCTGTCGGTTCGATGGTGTTGATGCAGCTTGTCCGACTCGTCCTTCCGGCGATTTGTCCCGAATGCGGGCGTCGAGCGCATGTGCGTTTCGTCACCAGCTCGTCGCCGACCGACAGCGATACTGGGATTTCGATCGAGTATCATTGCGTCAGTTGCGGCTACGAAGACCCGCGGCGACTGGCGACGAAAGCGGACTTCACGCAGTTCGGTGAAACGGCGGCGCGGTTCGCCGTGTTCGTGAGGGCGATTTTCACCGTGATCGGTGGTCTGGTCATTATCGGCGCCGGCAGCATTGCGGTGACGAATCTGCTGAACGCGGAATTTCGCAACCTGGGCATCGCGCTGGGTGTGATGGCGTTCGGCATCGCGTGGTTGTTCTTGGCTCGGTTCATGATCTCAACTTTCATCCGCCGCGCGACGCAGATGATGCAGTCTATGGCGGCTCAAGCCCCGCTCGGAAACTTTGAACCGTTTGATAGCGTTGCCGACGGAATCGCATTTCGCGCCGAGTCGTTAGCTTCCGGCCACATCGAGATCTCGATGGACTTGCCGCAGCGGCAATTGCACCTATCGAGTCAGTTGTTTGATACCGACGACTTCCCGTTCGATCGCGCCGCGGCCGATTGGGGCGCGAAGCCGTTCCAGACGCTGTTCAATCTGGGGGCGACTTTGGTCGACGTCGCGTCGCGCGGCGATGGCCTGCGTGTTCAAATTCCGCGTGACCGAGTCCACGTGACTCGCCAACTCGTGCATCTGGCGGCAACACAAATGGCCGCGCTGCGGCGGCTGGCTTTGGGAGAGCCGGAATGACCGTGCCGTTTCCGCCGCTAAGGTTTCGCGGTGAACTGCGGTCGTCGCAGCGCGACGCGATCAAGCGGCGACAGCCTGATGGTGGCCACGACGCACGGCACATCGTCGCGTAATCGGGTCCAGCAAATCGGTGCTCAGGTTGTTTCTGTAGGGCGAATGCCTGCGCTCGAGCTCTCGTCGAACTCGGCCATCCAGGCTTAGTGGGCCGCACGCGCGGAACTCTTCGACGTCCGGGAGGGCGGCGCGGCCGAGCATGTCAGCACGGCCCCCGCTGCGACGCGACTGTTCACGTCGCTGACGTATTAATCCATCGCGCTGCCGCAGCGAGGTTCGAGCAACGCGGACACGCTCGCGATCGCGTTGTCGCAAGAGCGGCTGATCGAGACAGGCCAAGCGATGGACTTCGATGAAGCCGCAGTGTGGATCGAGGATTTACAGCGGCACAATTGCAGTTACTACGAGGACCGGTTGAGTGGCTATCGCAAGGAACTCCGCGACGAGGCGGCTTTCTGCGGAGACGCGATGCGGATGCTGCAAGCCTCATCGCTGGCGGCGCTTGAACGGCTGAACCAGCGCGGCATCGGGTTGATCATTCTGGACGAGTGCCATCATTTGCTCTGCCATTGGGGCAGTGTGCTTTCCGAACCACGATCCTGAAGCTCACGATCCGCACCGAAGAAATGGGAACGAATCTTTCACAAAAAGTTTCACAACGGCGAGTTACAGGGGATGAGCCTGTCGTGAAACTGCTTCAAGGATTCAATTTACGGAAACTTTCAAAAAATGAGCGGAGAGGGCGGGATTCGAACCCGCGGTAGGATTAAAACCCTACACCGATTTAGCAAACCGGCGCATTCGGCCACTCTGCCACCTCTCCGATCCGCGTGCGGACGGGCGGAACTATATCGCACTCAAATCGGAAAGCAACTTTGATGAAACCGTCGTCGGTGTATGTCGTTTGGCGTTGTGGCGGATCATGTCTCTGTTGATGTTGAGCCGGTGCGCGAGGGGTGTCGGGGACCAAATTCGACGTACGGCCGACCGAGCCAACGTTTGATCAGTATCGTCTCGCCGGCATCGTTGCCTTCGATCGCATGGCCGATGAACTGCAAGGCGTAGCCGAGCACAAAAGCGACCAGCGCCCACCAAGCTGGGTAGTCCTTAGGCCACACCAGGAAGTGAATTGGCAGGACAAACGTGACCGGTAGAGCAACCAAGTGGATGGCCAGATTTGCGGGGTGCAGATGACGTTCACGATAGTTTTTGAGGAAGCGGCGCATTATTTGATCGCAATGGGGTAACGAAGACTCGACCCGGCAGATCGTAATGTCACGAGTCTCGGCTTGGAAATCGGAGCGGCGTGACGAGACAATGTCACGCACTTCGAGCGGGGAGATCGGCGGAGTTCTGAGGCACTGCAACACCGTGAGCAATTGGCTGCAACGCTGGTGGGAGAATTCTGTGGGCTTGCCGGCGGCGGAGCCCGGGCAGGTGTCGCGTTGGAGTTGGACGGCGAAACTCCCTTGGCCGTCTTGGTTGCCGCCGACGCTCGGCTGGCTGATGCTGGCTGCTCTGGTGTTGGTGATTGTCGAGGTCTATCGCCGTGACGGGCGGACTCTTGGCGTGCGGCAACGGGCTGTTTTGATTGCGCTGCGCTGTGCGATTGTGTCGTTGGTGTTGCTGCTGCTGGCTCAAGTCAGTGTTTCAGTGGAGCGGACCGGATTGCCATTGCTGGTGGTGTTGATCGACGACTCTGCCAGTATGGGCCTGCGCGAGGCGTACTCGGCGGACGCAGACCGCAAGTATGTCGCCACACTCGTCGGATCAAGCTCTGCGACGGCATCCGCCGATGCCGAGCGATGGGAGTTGGCACGACGAATTCTGACGCGAGAAGACGGACGCTGGCTGCGTGAATTGCGCCGTCGGCACAAACTCCGCATCGAGAGATTCTCGGCGGAGACGGTACGGATCGGCGATGAAATGCTCGATGACGAATCGGTGCGGCGATTGATTGCGGACCTCGAACGGCTGCTGCCAACCGGCGATGTGACTCGACCTGCGGAGGCCGTTCGGCAGGTGTTGAATCAAACGCGTGGGACGCCGCCTGCGGCCATCGTGCTGCTGACAGATGGCATCGCCAGCAGTGGCGATGCCGATCGATTGAGTGCCGTTGTTCCTCTGGCTCGTGAGCGATTGGTGCCCCTGTTTGTCATCGGCATTGGCAGCGATCAGGCAACGCGCGATGTACAACTGGCTGAGCTGATCGTGGACGACGTTGCCTTCGCCAACGATCCGCTGATGTTTTCGGCGAAAGTCAAATCGTTTGGGTTGGCCGGGCAATCTGCCACGGTCGAATTGCGTGAGCGTGGCAAGGAAATCAGCCTCGTGCGGAGGTCCATCAAACTGCCGGAGGACGGGCAAGCGCTGACAGTCGATTTGTTATTCACTCCAACGCAACCGGGAGATCTCGATTTTGAATTATTCGTCGCACCCCCGCCGGGGGACGTGGATCGTGACAATAATCGCTTGTCACGATCGGTGCGCATTCGCGAAGGGAAACTGAAAATCCTCTTAGCGGAAGGACTGCCACGTTGGGAGTTTCGCGAGCTGAAAAACTTGCTTGAACGGGAATCGACCATTGAGCTGCACACGTTGTTGCAAGAGGCGGATCTCGAATTCACATTGCAGGACGAAACTGCGAAGCCGCTGCAGGGCCGCTTTCCTCTGAGCCGCGAAGCTCTCTCCGCCTACGACGTCTTGTTGCTCGGCGACTTGAACCCCGGAGCGTTGTCCCCGGGCGTGCTGGAGCATGTCCGCGAGTTCGTTCGCGAGGGAGGAGGAGTGTTGCTGATGGCCGGATCGCAACACATGCCATTGGGCTTTCGCGGTACACCGCTGGAAACGCTGTTGCCGGTGGAGCTTGACGGGGCGAGCGTTCCGGCTCCCGAGGCTGATCTGCGCGAACCATTTCAACCCCGCTGGACCGAGGCCGGACGCTCGAGCACTCCGCTGTTTCGGCATCTGCAATTGGACGCTCTGTCAAACGGCGACGACTCAGTCGGTGGCAGTGCAGCGCGCGATGTGTGGCGATCGTTACCTGGTCTGTTCTGGCTGTGCGACGCGCCCCGATTGCGAGCCGGCGCAACCGTGTTGCTGGAACATCCGCTGCGACGCGGGGAGAAACAGCCATTGCCTGTCATCGCGCTGCAACGATTCGGAGCCGGCAAGGTCTTGTTCCACGCGACCGATGAACTGTGGCGTTGGCGTTTTCGAGACGGCGAGCGAATTTACTCGCGGTACTGGGTGCAGGCGCTGAGATTCCTCAGTCGATCACAGAGCCTCGATGGAGCACGTGGCGTCGAATTCACAGCCGATCGCCAGACGTATCAACGTGGCGATTCGGTGAAGTTTCGACTTGAGTTCCACGATCAGCGACAACTCCCGGCAAGCGGTGTAGCGACGGTGATGCTTGAACGGACGGATGAACCGCGACGCAGCATCGAACTGGCGCGAGTCGTGAATTCACCGAACCTCTTCGCCGGTGAGCTGCGGGGGCTGAGCGTCGGACGATTTCATGCGTGGCTCTCCGATCCATCGTTTCCTGGTTCGCCACCTGCGGTCGACTTCATCGTCGAAGCTCCGCAACGCGAGTTGTTGCGTCGGCAACTCGACCGAGCCGACCTCGAGGCTGCCACGCGTGCGACGCATGGCCGCTACTTCGCTCTGCACGAGGCCGATCGTGTTCCGGCCGAGATTCCCGCCGGGCAACCGGTCCCGCTGTCAGCGGCGACGATCATCCCACTGTGGACTCGCTGGGAACTCTTGCTGCTCTTTGTGAGTCTCCTTACGACGGAATGGCTATGCCGTCGTCGCTGGCGGCTGGTATAAGAAGAGGGGTGAGGGGCTGGGGACTCGGGGTTAATTTTGGACTCCGTTTGCCCGCATTCCCTAGCCCCGAGCTCCCAACCCCTGGTTTCTCGCAATGAACCTCCTCGATCAACTGCGTGACCTGCATCGACAAATTCGTCGGCTGTTGTGGCTGACAGGATTGAGCTGGGCGCTCGCGGGATTGCTGAGTGGGGCGTTGTTGCTTGGGCTTGGCGATTGGTTGCTGCACTTCGACGATCGCAGTTTGCGAGCCGGATTGTTGTCGGCGTTGGTGGTCGCGGTCGGTTGGTTGTCTTGGCGTCGTCTCATTGCTCCGTTGCGTCGGCCGCTATCGAACTTAGAGTTGTCTGGGCATCTGGAATCGCACTTTCCGAAACTGCGTAGCCGGCTCGCGACCGCCGTTGAGTTTTTGGAGCACGACGTCAGTCCAAGTGTCGGGTCGCCGGAGTTACAGCGGCGTCTGATTGAACAGACGGCTGCCGAGGTGAAATCACTCGACTTCGCCGAAGTGCTCGACTGCCGCGATTCGCGACGAGCGGTGCTGTCGGCGTTGGCATTGGCTGGCATTGGATTGATCCTGTTCGTGGCGAATGCGGCGGCGGCCTCGACGGCAATGCGGCGGCTATGGTTGCCGCTTGCCGATCATCCCTGGCCGAAGCGGGTCGAGCTGCAATTGGTGCGCGGCGATCTGTCGCCGGTGATTGCTTTGCCGGAGCGGCCGTTGCGAAACGTGCAGGGACAGCCGCTCGATTTGTTCGTTATCAACACACGCGGGACCTTGCCTCAGCCGGTGTCGGTCGAGTTTCGCCAAAGGGGGCGGTTGCCGCAGTCCGAGCCGTTGCGAACTGCGACGCTTAGAGACTCTAAGGATCAATCGCGCGAGGCGGCTGCGATTCGAGTACCGATTGACGAAGGCACGATCGAGTTCCGAGCGGTCGGCGGCGATGATCGCGAGATGCCGTGGCGTGAACTCCGAATCGTTCCGCCGCCGAAGATCGATTCGTTCCGAGTCGAGATAACACCGCCAAGCTACACGGGTGAAGCGTCGACCACGTTGCCGGAGGGGGCGACTCAAATCCGAGCGACGGTTGGGTCAAGAGTGAAGGTCAGTGCGAAGACCAATCGACCGGCGACACAAGCTGTGGCGGATGTTGCCAGCGTCGGACACGAGATCGTAATCGCTCCGAAGGGGCGCGAGTTGACTTGGCGATTCGTTGTGCGGAAGCCCGGTTCGGTGACGCAGCAACTTGCGGTGACGGATCAGGACGAATTTCAGAATCTGTCGGCATTGCGATTAGAAGTTGTCGGTGTCGCCGATCCGCCGCCGGTCGTGACACTCGAGCAGCCGGCGACCGATCAGCTCGTGACGGCGAATGCAACGGTTCGTCTCGCGGCCACTGCACGCGATGATCGGCGGTTGCGAGAAGTGGCGCTGGAGTATTCCGTAGGGTCGGACAAGCTCGCTTCGAACGCCGGCCCATCAACCACGGTTCCGGTGGGCCGGGGTAGCGATGCGCCGCTGGTCCCTCTCGACGAATCAGCACAAGGGTCTGCTGATTGGCACGTGGAAAACTTGCCCCACGAGGACGGGTCGCGTGAGGCAGTCGTACGGCTGGCTTGGTCCGTGAGCCAGGTCGATCCGAAGGTTGGCGATCGGATCGCGCTGCGATTCGTCGCGTCGGATCACTGTGACGTTGGCGAACCGCGAGTTGGACGCAGCGCGACTCGGACGCTGACGGTCGTTTCGCCGGAAGAGAAACTGTCGGAGATCGCGCATCGGCTCGACCTGCTGCTGCACGATTTGGAGTCGCTCGCGGCGAAGCAGTCACAGACGAACGATCAAACCGACTTGCTCCACGTGCAAGCGCAGAAGGCGAACGAATTCCGGCCGCAGGATCGAGACTCGCTCAAGCGGGTCGAACTTGATCAGCGGCAGATCAGTTTACGGCTGACGGGCCAAGGAGACGGCGTGACCGCTCGCGTGCGCGAGATGTTGTCGCAACTCGAAGACAATCAGTTGAACGATTTAGTGACCCGCGAACGACTGACGCACATTGCCGAGGCGATCGAAGGGCTGAACCGTCAGACGTTGCCGACGTTGGAAAGTGTGTTGGGCCGAGTCGTGAAGGAGAGCGGCGGTGCTCAACCGGTCGCTCGCTTGGCCGAAGCGTTCCCGGAAATCGCCGCACGGCAGGCGGAGGTGCTGTCTAAATTGACCGAGTTGATCCGCGACCTGACGCAGTGGCGCGATCGCCGCGACGTGGCTCGCGAAGTGGGTGAACTGGCGAAGACGCAGGAGTTGCTCAACCGAGACACGTCGGAACTGGCACCGCAGACGTTCGGCAAAGCGGCGTCACAGTTGCCGAGCCAGCAGCAAGCGGACGTCGCAAAGCTTGCCGATCGACAGTCGCGTCAGGCCGAGCGGATCGAGCAACTGCGGCAGAGACTGGCGAGCGCAGAATCCGGGGATCAGGGGATTCGCGCAGCCAGCGATGAAGTCGTGAATGAACTTGACGAGCGTGCACTCACTGCGAAAGCACGCGAAGCGGCTCGCGAGGTTGCGGAGAACAATCTCGGACAGGCGGGCCGCACGCAGCAGCAGCTCGCCCAGGAGTTACAAGCTCTCGCCGACAAGCTGGCGCAGACTCCGAATTCCAACTCGAATGCTGCCGTTCGTGAGTTGCAGGAGCTTGAAGGGCAGCTCGAATCGCTGACTCAGCAGCAGCAGAAGTTGCTCAACGAAACGAAAGCGGCGGCGGAGAAGTCCGACACGCTCAAGCCCGAGGAACTCGCCACGCAGGCGAAAGCGTTGCATGATCGGCAGGCGGACGCGAAGAAGGCGGCGGAAGCTTTGGCCGCGAACTTGAAGGGGACTCAGGCCGAAGAATCGCGCGAGGCGCTGCGTAAAGCGACTCGACACATGCAGCAGGCGGAATCGCAGTTGGCCGACAAACAGCTCGCTCGCGCGGCAGAGGAAGAGCAAGCGGCGCTCGACGATTTGGAGCAGACGGGACGGGAAATCGCGGCCGCGCGCCGAGCGGCTCAGCAACAGGAACTCGCCGAGAAGATGAGCGCTCTGGCCGAGGGGGTGCGCGAATTGGTGGTTCGGCAACAAACAGTCGTCGAAGAAACGGGGCGTCTCTCGACCGAACAAGAGAAGGCAGGGAAGTGGACGCGGCCACTGTCCAAGGCCGCGTTGAATCTCGGCGACGAGGAGCAGGAACTCGCCGCCGCGACGGAAGAGTTGTCGAAATCACTGACCGACATCGACGCAGTGCGACTGACGCTAAACCGCGCGACGAACGATCTTGCTGCCGCCGCCTCGCGACTCCGAGAGAAGCAGCTCGACGCGGAGACCGCTCGCCGCGAGCAGTCCGCGCTCCGAGCGTTGCAATCGCTGTCGAACGCTTTGAATCCTTCCAAATCGCCCGATCAACTGTCGAAGGACGAGACTTCTCAACAGCTTCCGGAGGGGCCGCAGAACAACGCCCAGCCCGACGAACCGGTGCCCCCAGTTGCAGAATTAAAGTTACTGCGTGAACTGCAATCCGAAGTCAGTGACCGCACGCGGTCGGCCGAGGCCCGTGCTCCGAATACGCCGCCCAATGCCGACGAATCAAAAAGTCGCGACGCAGAACTGCATCAACTGGCTGACGATCAACAGGCGGTGCGTGAGGCAACGTCCCGCCTATTGGAGCGAGTGCCGGTCGGTGAGCCGAAACAAGATCCGCCGACTCCCGACGAAACTGAGTCGCGCGAGATGACGTTGTCGGCGATGCAGCAATCGTTCGAAAAACTTCGAGCGGCCCAGACCGACAAGACGACGCAGACGGTGCAACAGATGGCGGTCGAGTCGCTCGACAAATTGTTGAAGTCGTGGCAGCAGCGAGCGGCTCAGCAGCAATCGCTGGCACGCTCCGGCCAGAAGGGACCGATGTCGGACAAGACTCCCAATGAGAACTCCTCGACGACTGACGGCACCGGTGGGAAGCCGACTGGACGGGATTCCGCTCAGGCCCGCGACTCCTCCGACCGCGAGCAGACTGGCCGCGACGCGCTCGCCGATCTCCGCCGCCAACGCCAACTGCGCGAGGCGGTCTGGGGACATCTCCCGCCGGCGCTGCGAGAGAAAATGCTCAACCTGCCCCACGACAAGACGCTGCCGAAGTACTCGGAACACATCCGCCGCTACTACGAATCGCTGGCCGAGCAATAGGTCAGGCTTTCCAGCCTGACTCGAATTGGTAAGCGATGTCACTAACCTGGATTATTCATTGCTCGAGATGATTTCTTCTCAGACTGCGTCCCATTAGCAAGATGCGCAAGCGAATGATGTCGACTGGCATTACTCGCTTGCGCGTCGTGCTCATTTGGGAGTATGAATAATCCTTGCTACGGTGCTGCATTCAACGAAACGATGGCATCGGCTACATTTCGGCTGTTTCGATCGTGCTGCGGAATAATTTCTCTCGCTTTGAATTGCCTGCCGATGCTGCTCGGACATCCTTGGGAACTGTGGTTTGCGCTGGTTGTCGTTGTCCTCATGGTCTACGGCCTGGCGAAAAACCTCGCAGCCGACATGATCACGATGGGTTGCCTGGCTTTGGTCATGGCGGTCAGTCCGTTTTCGAAGGGGAAACTGCTGCCGTCGATCGAGCAGGCGGTCGCTGGTTTCGGAAATTCGGCGCTGCTGACCGTGGCCGTGTTGTTTGTCGTCGTCGCGGGATTGGTGCGAACCGGCGCGATGACGATGCTCACAAACCCAATCATCGGCCAACCGAAGTCGACGATGGCGGCTCAGGTTCGGCTGCTGTTTCCGGTGATGGGACTCAGCACGTTTCTGAACAACACACCGTGCGTGGCAATGTTCATGCCGGTCGTGGACGACATCTGCAAGAAGTACAAGCTCAGTGCCTCGAAGCTCTATCTGCCGCTCGTCTATGCCTCGGTTTTCGGCGGCTGCTGCTCGCTGATTGGTACGAGCACCAACATCGTGGTCGATGGCTTGATCAAAAAGGCGATTGAGGCGGGAAAGCTGAAAAACGTCCGGCCATTAGAGATGTTTGACATCGCTTGGGTCGGACTTCCGGCGGCCGTGATTGGAATTGTGTTTGTCATCATCGCCAGCAAGTGGCTTCTGCCGGATCGCAAGCCGGCAATCAGCCTCAGCGACGATCCTCGGCAATACACCGTCGAAATGATCGTTCAGCCAGACGGCCCGATGGTCGGCCAAACGATCGAAGATGCTGGCCTGCGACATCTTCCTGCTCTGTTTCTGATCGAAATCGAACGTGGTGAAAAGATCCTGCCGGCGGTCAGCCCGAACGAACGATTGCAGGAGAATGACCGACTGATTTTCGTCGGCATCGTCGAGTCAGTTGTCGATCTGCAAAAAATTCGTGGCCTGCAACCGGCGACGAATCAGGTCTTCAAGCTCAACGATCCGCGCACTCAGCGCTGCTTGATCGAGGCGGTCGTTTCGGATCGCTGTCCGATCGTCGGCAAGACAATTCGCGATGGTCAATTCCGCCGTCGATATGAAGCGGCCGTGCTGGCGGTGGCTCGCAGTGGCGAGCGGATCAATGCCAAGATCGGCGACATCGTCTTGAAGTCCGGGGATACGCTGTTGCTTGAGGCGCATCAGTCGTTTGAGAGCCGCATGCGGAATCACAGTGACTTCTTTCTGGTCAGCAGTGTGCAGAACTCGACGCCGCCGCGGCACGAGAAAGCCTGGATCGCGATCCTGATTCTGATCGTGATGATCATGGCGAATCTCGCCGAGTGGTTTGACATCATGACTGCCGCGACGATCGCCGCCGGATTGATGATCCTCACGAAGTGCTGCACCGCGCGAGAAGCTCGCGACAGCCTGGAGATTGACGTGCTGGTCAGCATCGGGGCCTCATTCGGCATCGGAAAGGCCCTGGAGACAAGCGGAGCTGCGCAGTTTCTGGCCGATCAATTGACGGGCGCCGCTGAAGCATTCGGCGGTGGCAAATTGGCGGTCTTGGCGGCGGTCTACTTGGCGACGATGATTCTCACCGAACTGATCACGAACAACGCTGCTGCCGTACTGGTCTTTCCGATTGCGATCGCGGCAGCCAACAAGCTGGGCGTGAATCCGATGCCGTTCATCATCTCGATCATGGTCGCGTCCTCGGCTGGTTATGCGACGCCAACCGGCTATCAATGCAACCTGATGGTCATGGGCCCCGGCGGCTACCGTTTCAGCGACTATCTGCGAATGGGCATTCCGCTCGACCTGCTGTACATGCTGGTGACGGTCGGGCTGTGCCCGCTGATCTGGCCGTTTTAGTAGCACATTCACGGACGCAAAGTATCCCGAAGCGTTTGCGAGGGCATTATCATCGCTCGCTCTCACGAACGCTTCGGGTTAGTTTGTGATTGGCATTAACATTCGGGGTTCCAACTCCGATCACGAGGCCTGATGATGATTTCCATTCTGCTCTGCCTGATCTTAGCCGCTGAAGAACCGGTGAAAGCCTCGTCAGCGACAGCAGAGCAGTTGCGGTTTTTCGAGACCAGCGTGCGTCCTGTGCTGGTTGAGCATTGCCAGAAATGTCACGGCTCGAAGAAGCAGTGGGCCGGATTGCGCTTGGACTCGCGCGAGGCTCTGTTGCGCGGTGGAGACTCCGGGGCGGCAGTCGTCGCCGGCGAACCGAACAAGAGCTTGCTGATCCGCGCAGTACGGCACGAGGACGAGAATCTCAAGATGCCGGAAGACGGAAAGCTCAGTGATCGGCAAATTGCCGATCTCGTCCGCTGGGTCGAGATGGGTGCTCCGTTTCCGGATATTCAAAAGTCGAACGCACGAAGCCGTGATCCCAATCACTGGTCGTTTCAGCCGCCGAAGGCGCAGCGAGTCCCAAACGTCAAGAACGTGACTTGGCCGCAGTCGGCGCTGGACAACTTCATTCTCTCGAAACTCGAAGCGGCTGGAGTTTCGCCGGCGAAAGAAGCGGACAAACGGACGTTGATCCGCCGGGTGACCTTTGACCTGACCGGCCTGCCGCCGACGTCAGCCGAGATCGATGCATTTCTCACGGACGATCGATCCGATGCGTTCTCACATCTCATTGATCGGCTGCTGGCATCGCCAGCCTACGGCGAGCGCTGGGGGCGGCATTGGCTGGATGTCGCCCGGTATGCGGACTCCAACGGGCTGGATGAGAACATCGCGCACGGCAACGCGTGGCGGTATCGCGATCATGTCGTCGCGGAGTTTAATCGCGACCAGCCGTTCAATCGCTTCATCGTTGAGCAACTCGCTGGCGACCTGCTGCCGGCGGCCGACGAGGCTCAACGGCACGCGCAACTGATCGCGACCGGATTCTTGTCGATCGGTCCGAAAGTGTTGGCCGAAGTCGATCCCTCCAAAATGCAGATGGACATCGTCGACGAGCAGCTCGACAGCATCGGCCGAGTGTTTCTGGGGCTGACGCTAGGTTGTGCTCGCTGTCACGACCACAAGTTCGATCCGATCGAGACCGGCGATTACTACGGCTTGGCGGGGATTCTCAAAAGCACGCGGACAATGGACACCTACACGAAGGTCGCCAAGTGGCACGAAAACGAATTGCCCTCCGCGACGCTGAGCGCGATGCGAACTGAGTACGAAATGCAGCTCACGGCAAAGAAGAAGGCGGTTGAGGATTTCGTCGCGCAAGCCGACAAACAAGTGCGTGAGAAGCTCTCCGCCGACGGCAACCAGAAGCCACCGGAGAAATTGGATACGCTCTACTCCGACGCAACGAAGGCCGAGCTGACGAAGCTCCGCGAAGCGCTGACGACGCTCGAAAAGAATCCCCCGAATTATCCCGCCGCGATGGGAGTTGCCGAAGACAAGATTGTCGATTTGGCAATTCATGTGCGCGGCAACCCGCTCAAACTGGGTGACGTCGTTCCGCGTCGCACGCCCCCGGTCTTGCGTGGCCCGCAACCGCCGCAGATCACGCTGGCGGAAAGCGGTCGCAAACAGCTCGCCGAGTGGCTGATCGATCCGCAGCACCCGCTCACGTCGCGCGTCCTCGTCAATCGGGTCTGGCGTTGGCATTTTGGACGCGGACTTGTCCGCACCACCGAAAATTTCGGGTTGCTCGGAGAAGCACCGTCGCATCCTGAGTTGCTCGACTGGCTGGCTCGGCGATTCGTGGCGGACGGCTGGTCGCTCAAATCGCTGCATCGCTTGATTCTGAATTCCAGCGTTTATCAGCAGAGCAGTTCGGCACCCGCCGAGGTTGTCACTCGTGATCCCGACAACCGCTTGTTCGGCCGAGCCAACGTACGACGGCTGGAAGCGGAGGAAGTTCGCGACTCGTTGCTGGCGGTCAGCAGTCAGTTGGACGGGACGTTCGGTGGCACACTGCTGAAAGTCAAGAATCGCGATTACCTGTTCGATCACACGTCGATCGACAAGACCGACTACACCAGCCGCCGCCGCTCGTTGTACCTGCCAGTGATTCGCAACAACGTGTTCGACCTGTTTCAGTTGTTGGACTTCCCCGACCCGGCCGTTCCCAGCGGTGACCGAGCGATGACGACGGTCGCACCGCAAGCCTTGATGATGCTCAACAGCGACTTCGTGATACAGTCCGCCGACGAACTTGCCGCGAGATTGCTCGCAGAGCCGGGAGACGACGATCAGCGGCTCTCACGCCTGCACGTCGTGGCCTACGGACGCGAGGCGTCTGACGAGGAGCGACAACAACACCAAAGGTTTTTGGCGAAGGTGGAACAGTCCGCCGCCGCGTCAGAGCCTGATGCTGACAAGCGACGTCACCAAGTTTGGAGCGTCCTTTGTCATGTGATTCTCGCGGCCAATGAGTTTGTTTACGTCCGATGACCCTTCAACTTGTGCTCCACCGGGGCAGCCCGGTGGGTCAGAGTTTTGGAAATCAAGCATGTTTGACGACCCCATTTCCCGACGAAACGCGCTGACGCGATTCGCCGCTGGATTCGGTTCGCTGGCGTTGGCGTCGCTGTTATCGGAGACGGCCTCTGCGTCTGGCGGAGTCGATCCGCTGGCGGTTCGGCCGCCGCATCTTGTGGCTCGCGCGAAGCGGATCATCTTCCTGTTTATGAGCGGCGGACCTTCGCAAGTCGACACGTTCGATCCGAAGCCGCTGCTCGATCGGGACGACGGCAAGCCGTTGCCGTTCGACAAGCCGCGAGTTCAATTCAACAGCACAGGTAACTTGCTCAAGTCGCCGTGGCGATTCCGGCAGTACGGCGACAGCGGTCTGTGGGTCAGTGAACTCTTTCCGCATTTGGCTCAGCGAGTTGATGACCTTTGCATGATTCATTCGATGCACGGCACGAACGCCGCTCACGGTGGAGCGGTGATGAAGGTCCACACCGGCAGCGATAATTTCATCCGCCCCAGCATCGGCTCGTGGGTCAGCTACGGATTGGGAACCGAGAACGGCAATCTTCCTGCATTTGTGACGATCTGCCCGACGCTCGCCTTCGGCGGGATCAATAATTGGAGCTCCGCATTTCTGCCGGCGGTCTATCAGGGAACGGCGCTCGGTGACGCCAGCGTCCCGTCGGAACGAGCCAAGGTGAGATACATCCGCAACTCGCGTCTGTCGCGTGAAGTTCAGCAGTTGCAGCTTGAGCGATTGAGTCAGCTCAACCGCGAGCATCAATCGCGAACCGGTCCCGAAGCGTCGCTGGAAGCTCGGATCAATTCGTTTGAACTCGCATTCCGCATGCAGTCTGAGCTGCCGAAGGTCGAAAATCTGTCCGGAGAATCGAAAGCAACTCAGCATTTGTACGGACTCGACGATCCGGTCACGGCGAACTTCGGGCGGATGTGCCTGATGGCTCGCCGCTTTGCCGAGTCGGGAGTGAGATTCATTCAGGTTACCCACAACGATAACAAGGTCCAATGGGACCAACATGCGGACCTCAAGAACGGTCATGAGAAGAACGCTCGCGAAGTTGATCTGCCGATCGCCGGACTTTTGGCCGATCTCAAAGAGCGCGGAATGCTCGACGACACGCTGATCTGGTGGGGTGGCGAATTCGGACGAACTCCGACGGCCGAGGGAGGCAACAACGGCCGCGATCACAATCCCGACGGCTTCACGATGTGGTTAGCAGGCGGCGGCGTGAAGGGGGGCTTTCGCTACGGTAGCTCGGACGACTACGGCTACTACGCGGCTGAGAACAAAGTCCACATCCACGACCTGCACGCGACGATGCTGCATCTGCTCGGTCTCGATCACGAACGCCTGACCTACCGCCACGCCGGCCGCGATTTTCGACTGACCGATGTCGAAGGAAATGTCGTTCACGAGTTATTCGCGTGACCGAAAAGTAACCCGACGCGCGAGCGAGGGCGAATTCTGCAAGAACGGTGAAGTCCATACGTCGTGAAAGTCCGCCCTCGCGCACGTTGCGGGTTATATCGTCACGCTACACTTCGGCCAGACGCTCGTCCGAATCGCCGAAGCTCTTCAGGTTCACTCCGACTTTGTCGAGCATCGATAGGTACAGGCTGCACATCTTGCGGTTCGGTTTTTCCAGGTAGTCGAGCACTCGGCCGGTCTTGAGTTGGCCACCGGCACCGCCGAGCAGTACGACGGGCAACTTCGTCGCGTCGTGGCTGCCGGTCAACATGCTGGAGCAGTACAGCAGCATGGAGTTGTCGAGCGCGGTTCGCTCCCCTTCTTGGATCGCGTCCAGCTTGCGGGCGATATAGGCGAGTTGCTCGATGAAGAACTGATTCACCTTCAACCAGTCGGCGGTGTCCGAGTGCGACAGCAAATGGTGGATCATGTAATCGACGTTGAGGTGCGGGAACCTCAACGAGCTGTGATCGTTGTTGAGCTTTAGCGTGCAGACGCGGGTCGTGTCGGTTTGGAAGCCGAGCACCAGGATGTCGCACATCAACCGCATGTGCTCGGAAATGTCCTGCGGGATGCCGTCGGCGGGACGCGGGACATTCGGCTTGTCGAGCGTCGGCTTCCAGCCCTGCAGTTCGCCGCGCTTGCCGGCTTGCTCGATCCGTTGCTCGACCTCGCGCACCGAATCGAGGTACTCGTCGAGCTTCCGCTGGTCCGACTTGCTGATCTGCTTCCGCACGTCGCTCGCGTCGGCGAGCACCGCATCGAGTACGCTCTTATCGCCGCGTTGGACTTCGTCTTTGAAGAGTCGGTCGAAGGCGAGCGAAGGATACAGTTCCAGCGGCGTCGGCGTCGTCGGCGATGACCACGAAATGTGCGAGCTGTAGATCATCGAGTAGTTTTTGTGGACCGACGGATTCGACTTCTCGCAGCCGAGCACAAGGCTGGGGACTTTCGTCGAGCGGCCGTGTCGCTGAGCGATCAACTGGTCGATGCTGGTGCCGGAACGAATCTCGCCACCAGCCGTCAGCGGCGCACCGGAGAGGATGTTGCCGGTCATCGAGCTGTGGATGTTTCCCTTCAGCGCTTCGGCGTTAAACAGCCCGCGGATGTAGACCATCTTTTTGCGGAAGTCGGTCAACGGTGCGAGCACTTTGCCGAGTTCCATCTGCTCGCCTTCTCCCTTGGCCCACCACTCCGTGCTGTGAAAGCCATTGCCAGAGAACAGCACCGCCAGACGTACTGGTGCCTGACTCGCGGTCTTTGCTGCCTTGGCGTCATCGCCCCAAACGGACAGCGACTCCATCCAGGGCAACGCCATCGTCACACCGACGCCACGGAGAAAGGTTCGTCGAGAAAACTGGTGAGTGTTCATGATTGGCCTCGTTGGTGAGCCGGGTGGCGAAAGCCCCCGCATGTTTGTCATGTGATTTAGTCCGGGGGCTAACGTCGCCCGGCTAGCCTGGATTTCATTCTTCTACGGTGATTCGGCGAACTGAACGTCGATGCCGCGAATCTCTCGAAATTGTCGGCTGCGGAGGATTGTTTCGATTGCGGCGGAGAAGCGGTAGTCGTGTTTTTGCAATTCTTGCTGCATCTCGCTGAGTAGCGGTTCGTCAGAGAGTTGTGTGCCTCGGCCGAGGGCGTAGCCGAGCAGTTTGCGGCAGAACTGGCGGAGGACGGCGTCGCGGCGAGTCGTCAGCAAGTAATTTCGCAGGCCGCTGAGTCCGTCGATGTTTGAGCCGTCGGGTGTCTTCGTCTTGGTGTCGATCGGGCGGTTTCCGAGGTCTTTGTCGCGGCGGCGGCCGATCGTGTCGAAGCCCTCCAGAGCGAACCCGAAAGGGTCGATTCGCTGATGGCAGTTTCTGCACTTCTCATCGATGCTGTGCCGTTCCACGAGTTCTCGGACGGTCTTGCCCTCAGTGGCGGTCTCGTCTTCGGGAAGTTGCGGGACCCCCTTGGGCGGCTTGGGAAGTTTTTCGCCAAGCAGTACCTCGCTGACCCAATTGCCGCGAAGAATCGGGCTAGTGCGGGACGCTCCCGATTGTTTGGCGAGTGTCGCGGACATGCCGAGCAACCCGCCTCGGCCTTGTTGCTTGAGGTTGCCGACGCGCTGCCATTCGGCCCCGGTACTGGTCACTCCATAAAACTTGGCGAGGCGTTCGTTGACGAACGTGTGGTCGGCGTCGAAGAAATTCAACACCGAGGCATCCTGTTGGAAGGCGTCGGTGAAGAAGCGGATCGGTTCCTCGTACATGTCGCCGCGCAGATCGCGGAATTCCGGGAAGTGCTTTTCGCTTTTTTCGTCGAGCGCGTCGAAGTCGTAGATGTGCAGCCATTGGCAGGCGAACTCGGTTGCGAGCCGGCGGACGCGAGCGTCCTTGAGCATTCGCCGAGCTTGCTCGGTGAGCACGTTCGGGTCACGCAGCTTGCCGGAGGCGGCGACACGGCTCAGTTCATCATCCGGTTGCGAGGACCAAAGGAGGTAACTCAGTCGGCTGGCGAGTTCCCAATCTGAGACCGGTCCGGCCGTCGCTCCGGGGGCGGCTTTTTCGAGGCGGTACAAAAACGCGGGGGAGACGAAAAGTCGTGCAAGTGTAAATTGAAACGCTTCGTCATGCGGCAGTTCTTGGTCGCGGAGCTTGCGGTACAAGCCGCGCAGTTCGGTGACTTCGGAGTCCTTCAACGGACGGCGGTAGGCTTGCGAGGCAAACGCGATCAGTGCCTCGAACTGCTTCGACTCGGAATCGATCTGCGACTTGCGGAACGCGGCCGCTCGTTCGGCAAACGGTTTTCGTAATGGCTCGAAGACTTTCGGATCGGCGTCCTGCGTCGCGTATTGAATCAACTGTTCGAGCGCGTCGACCTGCGTCAGTGCATCGAGGCTGACGAACAACAGCTCGTCCCAGAGCTTGTTGAGCCGCGCGGTCTGGGCCTCATCGAGCATCAGCCGTTGAAGCTCGATGTCCTCGCGGTAGAAGTGAGCGAGCGTGACGACCTCATCGACCGGGACGATCTTCGTGTAGCAGAGGGCGATTGGAAACAGCGATCGAAATGCCGCGAGCGATGCTTCGATGCGTCGTCGTGACTCGCTGCCGTCGTTCACGATGATCGGCGTCGTGTGCGAGACGCCACGATTGTTCGATGTCCACAAGCCGCCAGCGTTCCTTTCAGTGGCAATCGTCGGCAACAGTCCCGCTGCTCTCTCCGGTTTTGCGGGGAGGACTTGAAGCTGGACGCTCCCCTCGGTTCCAGTCTCGCGATGCAGCGATCCGGTGGCGATGAACTCGTAACCTTCAATGAGGTCCGTCGGGATGCGGACTTCGATCACTGCCGGAGCCTTCATGCACAGGCTCGCCGCTTCGACCGTCGAACCGTTCGGGTGCTTGCCGAAGAGCGTGGGTTCGAGGCCGACGGTTCCTGAGTTCGATTCCGGCGAAGCCGCGTTTGGCTTGGCCGTCACAGCGTTTCGTGCCGCGCTCAACAGCGGTCCGCCGAGCGATGCGAGCTGTCGAAACAACGCAGTGTCTGGACTGTCATTTTCGCCGGGCGGTCCAGATTGCAGCAGCTTCTGTACTTCACTTGCGAGCTGCGGCTTCTCCGCAGCAGACGCGGACTGCCACTTCGCCAACACCGAGCCGGCGGGGATGACGACTCCCGCGTCTCCCGTCACAGGCTCGCTATAAAAATGCCAGATGTTCGCATTGCCGAAGCTATCAGCGTGCGGGTTGCTCGCGAGGATGTTCGGCGACACATCGCCGGAGAGATCCCACTTGCGATCACCGGCCGTCAGTGTCAGATCAATCGCCGTGAGGTCGCACGAGTGATTGCCGTCGCGCGGGGCAATCACCAGCGAAACGAGATCACCCGGCTTAATCGGGACATTGTCGAACGGGCCGACGTCGATCACTTTCGCTCCTTGCGAGTTTCCCGTCGCGAGCCGCTGCCGAGTGTTGCCACGTCGTACTTCTACCGACCACGCGACGCCGTTGCCGCATTCGGGGTGAGCGTGCTGCACCTTCGCTTGAATCTTCATTGCGGACGCAAGCGGGCTCTTCCAGCCGACGACGACGGCGAGCGTTGGAGTCGGATGCACGACGACTCCGTGCGGACGCGAGTTGCCGGGAATGCGCACATGATTGTCGGACGAGTTCGCGATGACGCTCAGCGCGTTCTCGCCGACCCAGCCCTTCACAAAGTCGTAGCCCGCGGAGCTTTCAGCCTTCTGTTTGATCAGCGAGTTGATCTTCACCTCACCCCCCGTGCCGACGCCGAGGTAGTCGAGCCACGTCGCGAGGGCATCCGGTTCGACGCCATGTTTCTCCGCGAGTGGACTGAGTTCGAGCTTCTCGGTCGATGCCGCCGCTTCCGCTGCTGCGCTGAGCGACTTCGCCGCGTTCGCGAAGAGCTTGTCACGACGAGCGGTCAGCTCGCGGCTCACATCGCGCACGTCACGGAGCAACAGCTCCGGCCGGCCCGGAGCGACGAAACGCGGACGTTCCCAAACGACGAAGTCATTTTCGTTGCCGTCCCCCGCGTCGCTCGTCACAAGAAACAGCGAGAGAGCTTCTTGACCCGGCATCGCCGTCGGCTTGACCTTCACTTCGTGTCGAGCGACCAGCGGCAGGATCGGTTCTTGCCAGCCCTTCGGGCCGCCGACTTTCCCGATGTGCCCGACGCTCGTGAATCGCCACAACGCTTGCTGCCACTGCATGATCTCGGCCGCGAGCTTCGGAACATCTTCGGCTTTCGCAATTCGCCAATGGCTGCGAATCGAATCGAGCAGCAGCGACGGTTCGCGTTCGTTGAGTCTTGAATCATCGAGCGTCTGCCACAACAGGCCGAGATATTTCGCATTCAGGCCGCGCGACGTCGCCACGTCCACGATGGACTTCTTCCGAGTCTGCAATGCTTCACGTTCTGCGATCGTCGCGGCCAGATACTTCTCGACGGCGAGGCGTCCGCCGCTGTTGGTATCGAAGACAATCCCTTGCAAGTTGACCTTCGTCCCGCCGGTCTCGGCGGAGAACTCGGCGTAGAAGCGACGAATCCGATCAAGCGTGTCGTTGGTCCAATCGCTGCGGTTCTGCGACGGCGAGAAGCGAATGCCATCCGGCAGCAACACCGCGTGCTTTGCGATTTCCTTCCCTGCATCGAAGTACTTCGTCAGCAGAGCAGGGGACATGACCATTGCGTTCCCCGCGTTCGTGAAGCCTTCTCCCGCTGCGCTGTCGGCCGGGAATTCCTTCGCTGGGCTGAGCGACTCGATGCCGGTCAGATCGCGGATCGTGTAGGTGTACTCGGCGTTGCTGAGCCGTCGCAGCACGACCGGTCCTGGATCCCCCGCGCTGGCGAACGCCTCGGCGTTGAGATACCGCTCGACCCAGGCACGCAATTGTTTCTTTTGTGCGGCGGTCGGCTGCGGCTTTGCCTCCTTCGGCGGCATCTCGTTCGTGTCGAGCATCTCTGCGACCTTCAACCAGACACGGGTCTGTTTCCGCACGTCTGCCAGAGCGGCGAAGCGTTCGAGATCGAGTTCACCTTCCTGCTTCTGCGTCGAATGACAATGCAGGCAGAACTGCTTCAGGATCGGCTTGATGTCGCGAGCGTATTCAATGCCGATGACATCGAACGGGGTCGGCTCGGCGGCTGTGCAGTTTGGTTTGGCAAACAGTGCGACCAGCAGGAAGGGGCCACAGATTCGTCGAAGTAGACAGCGCACGGCGGACTCCCAAGCGTGGAGGGTTCTTAATCGCGGACAGGTATTTTGAACGACTCGGCCGACATCTGGCGAGTCTCAGCCGGAATTCAGAATCGTCGGCGTTTGCGTGATTGCGAATCTCGCGATCGACGATCGGACTACGCCGTGACCACCGAAGGCCTTGCGAGCGTGCGGGCTTGTGCTGCGGACGTGTCCAGCGACAGTGTGATCTCCACACCCCAGGTGCCGCCCTGGTCAGCGAGCACTCGCCAATGAGGAACGACGGCACAGCTTTGATGGACGGTCTCGAAACCTCCCTCGGAGTTGCTCACCGTTTGAATTGGAAAGGCCCACAGCTTGGCCGGTTCCGAAAGTTCGATCGCGGCGTCGAGTCCCAGCCACTCATCCACGAGGCCGAGACGGTTCGTCTCCGGCAAATCGAGAACGGATTGCAGTTGACCGAGAGGGCGACCGGCAGCGTCGTAGAAATAGCGGTCGCTCGCTTCAGCCGCCAGGCCAGCGAAGTTGAGTTCCACGGCGAAAGTCAAAGGTTCGTTTGGTGGCAACCCCTCGAAAAGGTACCGGATTTCCAGAGCCGTGCCGCCGTTTGCGTCAATGGCGATGCGCTTCGTCAGCTTGATCGAATGCGGGCCGACGCGTCCGACTCGTGTGAGAACCGCTTCGACTCGTTTCACTGAGCGGCGCAGCAGCGATTGAAACGCGCCCAATGCAAAATCACCGATCTCACCGCGACCGCGCTGGAAGTCGTCCAGCGACGTGCCGTCAGCGAGGAAGTGGTCGACGAGGCTCTTGCGCGGTGTCGCGTCGTAAATCAGTTTTTGGTCGAGATCGGGTTGTTTGAACTTCACTCCGCCGTTGGGATCGACTCCGCCGGTGCCCGATTGTCGCGACCCGTCGAGCGCGGCTTGCTTGATCTTCTCGTGATACGGCTCAAAGCGACGATCCAGAGTTGCCAGCAGATTGTGGCGGATGCTGCGGAGATCGAGTTCGTACAAATGCCCGCCGCGAGCGGGGGCAACGAATGCAACGAGGCGGTCGCTGGCGAGGCGAATCTCCTTACGGGCATCGAAATCAAAATCGTCCGAGTCGATCCGCACCCACGCGCCGCTGCCTGGATGATTGGCCGAACCGAGCTGTCCGGCGACCTCTTCGAGGATGTTGTCCGCCGCGATGAGGTGCTGATAAATCGCGTTCCGCAGGTGTGGCAGATATAGCCCTCCGAACGAACCATGCCAGTACGGGCAGTTGCATTGTCCGCGATACAACTCTGAGCGAGCCTCCGCCAAGCGGTCATGATGTTCTTGCCGCGAGTCGAGCCGCGTCAGCTCTTCAAGCCGGCTGCTGACCTGCAACGCTCGCGCGTACATCTCGTTCGACTCGGAGTACTTCGAGCGGAAGTTACGCCAGAAGCCGCCGCGCATGAACTGTTTGAATTCCGGCCAATCGGCGTCGTCCGCGTGCTTCTTGCTAAGTGCCGCGAGCGACAGTTGCCGTTCCGGCGGCAGAACCCATTCGGTCATCTCGCGATAGCTGCTGTCCGGCAGGAAACAGCGGCCGACCGGCGGTACGCTGTCGACGCACTCGCTGAGCGTTGTTGTCTTCAACCAATCGCTGTTGGCTCGCAGCGCGTCAAAGAAACGCCGCAGCCAGCCGCGCTGGAAGACAAGATCGTGAGTGCCAGGCCAGACGCCGAATTTCTCACCGTCGTCGCCGCAGACGGCGATCGCGTTCGGGTTTTTCGCCGCGAGGTCACGCAGAAAGTCGATGCTGGCTTGCGGATCTTGCCAAGGAATTGTGTACCGCAGACGCTCGGCGATCGGGAAAATCTTCAGCAGTTGGCCTTCGTCTTCGGTGAGGTAATGCCCCAAAAGTTGCTCCGGCGAGAGCCCCGCATTGCGGAAGTGCGTGTCGTCCAGCACCGTGAACTCGATGCCGGCCGACGCAATGTCCGCCGCGAAATTCTGTTCCCAAACTCGTTCCGGTACCCACATGCCTCGGATCGGCTGGCCGAAGAGACCTTCGAGGTAGTCGGCGTACAGTTTCATCTGGCCGACTCGGTCGCGGCGCGGGATGCACGCCAGGATCGGCTCATAAAACGGCCCACCCAGGATTTCGATCTGGCCGCGCTGAGCAAGTTCTTTTAGCCCGTCGATGTATTCCGGATGCGCGGTGACGAGCCACTCTACCAGGCTGCCGGAGTTGTGAATCACGACCTTGATGTCGGGATACTCGCGCAGCACTTGAAGAAACGGCGCGTAGCTGTCCTGATAGGCAGCCTCGAAGACACCTTCGAAGTTGCCGATCGGTTGGTGGTTGTGAAAGACGAGTGAGAGACGAATGATGTTGGGCATCAGACAGCGTCATTTCCCAAGGTTCAAATCTCCGCCCGCCTTAAAAACGCTCCGGCATCTTCCGGCGGGACTGAGTTGATATAGAAGCCACTGCCCCACTCGAAACCGGCCACGCCGGTCAGGCGGGGGATGATCTCAAGGTGCCAATGGTACGACTTCAAATCGAAGTTGTCGGCGTGAAACGGTGCGGTGTGCAGTATGTAGTTGTACGGCGGGTTGTCGAGCGCGACTTCCAGCTTTTGGAGCGTAGTCTTCAGGACGTGTGCCAGTTCGTCCACGTCTGCTTCCTGAACCGTTTCGAATTGGCTGGAGTGCCGCTTCGGGAGGATCCAAGTCTCGAACGGGAACCGGCTGGCGAAGGGGCAGAATACCACGAAGTTCGGGGAGTCGAGCACGATTCGATGCTGATCATCCAGTTCCTGGCGGATCATGTCGCAGTAGATGCACCGGCCTCGCCAACCGAAAAATTCCTTGGCTCCCCGCATCTCTTCCGCAACCTGAATTGGCACTACAGGCGTTACGATCAACTGCGAATGAGCGTGCAGCAACGACGCTCCGGCCGCCGCCCCTTCGTTCTTGAAGACCATCGGATGGACCAGCCGCTTATCCCGTTTGAGATCCACAAGCCGGTCGTGGTACATCCAAAGAACTTCGCGGATGTTCGCCGGCGGCAGGTTGGCGAATCGGGTTTCGTGATGTGGGCAGTCGATGATGACTTCGTGAGCACCGACACCCTGCATCACGTCGTACATGCCGACGCCGCGGTTTTCGAGCTGGCCTTCAATTTTTAGCGCCGGGAACTTGTTGGGGACGCAACGGACTCGCCAGCCGCGCTGATTGGGGACTGAGTCGTGATTGCGATAAGCCAGAATTTCGTTGGGGCAGGCCGCTTCATTCCCCTCACAGAACGGACAGAATTTCTCGGCATCCGGGCTCGGCGACGTCTGAAAATCCGTCGGCCGCTTGGCTCGGTCAGGTGCGATGATGACCCAGCGGCCGGTGATCGGATCTTTGCGAAGTTCAGGCATATCATCGCTTCTGCCAGAGGTCGGATGGTCCCGCAGGCGAACGGATTTGACTGACTCGGCCGATTTCAGGAAAGGCAGGTTCGCGGGTTATCCCTCGGCCACGTTGACGAAGACCTTCAGTGCCTCTTTGGAGTCCACCAGTTGCCGCATCATCTCGCGGTAGTTGTCGAGCCCGTTGACCGGCGTGGTCAGGATTTTCTGTGTGACTCCTGGAAAGAAAATCTCTCCTTGAGCCATGTCGCTGATGCCCGATTCGAAATGCCGGTAGTTAGCGTTGACGGTCCCCAACAGCAGCTTGTTGCCGAGCACCCAATTGAGATTGATGTGATCTGCGTGAATTTCGACTTTGCGCTGGCCGCCAGTAATGCTTGTCCAGACGATCGCTCCGTTGTGTCCCAGCACGCTCATGGCTTCGAACGCGATCGCGCTGTTGCCAGTGGCTTCGATGATCAGGTCCGGCTTACCCGTGTGCTTGGCGAGTTCGGTCAGTGACATGCTTTGCGTACTGACGTACGTCGCCCCGTAAGCCTCGGCGATCTCGGCCTTGAGGCTGGGTTTTGTTCCGCGGGCGATCGTGAAGACCTCAACGCCGCGCAGCCGCAGGATCAACGTCACTAACAGGCCGATCTGGCCGGCTCCGGTGACGTAGGCAATTTTCGGTTCCCAAACGAGTAGCCGCTTCTGTGCTTCGTAGACTTGCTGAATCGCTTTGTCCGCAACGCTCATCGGTTCGGCCAGCACGCCCAGATGTTTCAACGCCGGCGGAATTCGGACGACGAACTCGGCGTCATCGACGTAATACTCGGTCAAGAATCCGTGCAGCAAGTTGATGCCGCGCTCGTAGTAGACTTCTTCGCTGGTCGTGTCCGAACGGCCAATGCGATCGAAGATCGAGTTCCCCGGTCGGCGCACAGTGCAAGTGACGTAATCGCCCGGCTTGACGTGTCGCACGCTCGAGCCGACTTCCTCGACAATGCCGAATGACTCGTGACCCAGCACCAAGAAGTCGTAGCCCGGCGGCGGATTTCCATAGAGGCCGTCGTTGATCTCGCGGTCGGTCGCATCGACGCCGACTTTCAAAACTTTGACCAGCACGCCACGACCGTTCGGGATATCGTCCAATCGCGGCTTGGGCAGATCGGCAAGATGAACGCTGTTGGGGTGACGCGGTTTGACGGCAATCGCTTTCATGACGGCAGACTCTCGGAAGTTGACAACAGAAATGGCAAATGGGCCGGCACTCACAGCCCGGAAAGGACCAAGATTGTACGGAGTGGCCGGGTGAGATTCGACGAACTCAGTCTCGCTGCTACAGTGGCGACATGACGGATGATTACCGAGTCAACTTGCCGCGTTTTTCTGGGCCGCTGGACCTGTTGCTGTACTTGGTCCGGCGGAATGAATTGGATTTGCTCGACCTGCCGATCGCCGAGATCACCGCTCAGTTCCAGAGATACCTGGCGGCGATTCAGTTTTTGGACCTCGACCTCGCCGGCGAATTCGTCGTGATGGCCAGCACGCTGTTGGAAATCAAAAGCCGACAGGCGTTGCCGAACACCGAAGAGGAAGAAGAAGTCCCGGTCGAGCCGGTGGATGATCCGCGCAGCGGGCTGATTCAGCAGTTGCTCGAATACAAGCGGTTCAAAGAGGCGGCGAAAGCTCTCGAAGAACGAGCGGCTGAATCGCTGGAACGGTACCCGCGACTGAGTGACGAACGCCCAGATGCCGTCCGCGATCCGAGTGCGGATCGCATCAAAGGAGTCGAACTCTGGGACTTGGTCAGCGCGCTCAGCCGAGTGCTCGAACGCCGGGTGATCCAAGAGGAATCGAAGATCCGCTACGACGACACGCCGATCTCCGTTTACATCGAACAGATCGGCGCGAAGGTCCGCGAAGCTGGTCGAGTCCGCTTCACGACACTGTTCGACAACGCCTCGCAGCGCAGCCGAATCATCGGGATCTTTCTGGCGATTCTCGAACTCTTGCGACATCAGGGGTTCCGAGCCGACCAGGCGGATGCCTTCGGCGAGATTTGGATATTATCCCCGGAGGTCATTGTCGAAGGACAGCCGACCGCCGACAAATAATTCGAGTTTGAGAGCCTCGCACTCTCGCTCTCTCAAACATCCCAAGACGTCTCGAAAGACACCACAAGGAGCCGACATGAACGTTCTCTCGCGACTGACCGAATGGCATCCCGAACTGACTGCAGTGCGGCGTGAACTGCACGCTCACCCACAGACCGCGTTCGAGGAAACGTTCGCTTCAGAACTCATTGCCTCGAAGCTGCAAGCGTGGGGCATCGAAACGCATCGCGGACTTGCCAAGACCGGCGTCGTCGGCGTGATTCGCGGCAAGCAAGCTGGCGAAGCACGGCTGCGCTGCATCGGTTTGCGAGCCGACATCGACGCGCTCGACATCGAAGAACTCAACGACGTCCCGCATCGCTCGCAGAATCCCGGCAAGATGCACGCCTGCGGGCACGATGGACACACAACGATGCTGCTCGGAGCCGCTCGTTATCTCGCCGAGTCACGTAATTTCGCCGGCACGGTCAACGTCATCTTTCAGCCCGCCGAGGAAAACGAAGGGGGTGGCCGCGTGATGGTCGAAGAGGGACTCTTCAACCAATTCCCCTGCGACGCGGTCTTCGGAATGCACAACTGGCCGGGGATGCCCGTTGGACACTTCGGTGTTTGCTCAGGACCGATCATGGCCGCGTTCGACGTGTTCGAGATCATCGTCCGCGGTCACGGCACTCACGCCGCGATGCCGCATCTGGGAGTCGATCCGATCGTCGCGGCCTCGCAGATCGTCACCGCGTTGCAGACGATTGCCAGCCGCAACATGAATCCGCTCGATCAACTGGTCATCAGCGTCACGCAAATTCACGCCGGCGACACATGGAACGTGATCCCCTCGCAAGTGATGCTCCGCGGCACCGTACGAACGTTTCGCAAAGAGGTTCAAGACATGGCTGAAGCTCACATGAGACGGATCGTCAGCGGCATCGCGACCTCGCTGGGTGCCTCCGCCGAACTGCACTACGACCGCCGCTATCCAGCAACGGTCAACACGCCCGAAGAAACGCAATGGGCCGCCGAGGCCGCCGTCGCCGTCGTCGGTTCGCAGCACGTCGACACGAATGTCGCTCCCTGCATGGGGGGCGAGGATTTTTCCTTCCTGTTGCTCGAACGTCCCGGTTCGTACATTTGGGCTGGTAACGGTCCCTCGGACAATGGCCGCGTACTGCACAATCCTCGCTATGATTTCAACGACGACCTGCTGCCGATCGGAGCTAGCTACTGGGTACGACTCACCGAACGGCTGCTTTCTTGACTTAGTTTGGGCACTCGGCCCCGTCGATGGTCGGGCCAGAGTGCTCAGCCTACAAGAACTCCCTGGGAGCATGAATCATGATCGTTGTGATGAAACGAACCGCGACTCCCGATGCCATCCAGCAGATGGCTCGTACGGTCGAAGAGATGGGGTTGAAGGCGCACGTCATCGTCGGTACCGAGCGAACCGTGATCGCCGCCGTCGGAGACAAGCGGAACGGCGCGAAAGAGTTGCTCGAATCCTACGACGACGTTGAGCAAGTTGTCCCGATTCTCGCGCCTTACAAAGTCGCCAGCCGCGAGACGAAGCCAGAACCGACCGCGATCAAAACTCGTGGCCTCGTCATCGGTGGCGGCCACATCGGAGTCATCGCCGGCCCCTGCTCGGTCGAAAGCGAAGAGCAAATCCTGCTGGCCGCCGAACAAGTCAAAGCCGCCGGCGCGACCGGCCTGCGCGGTGGAGCCTTTAAGCCCCGTACCAGTCCGTATGCCTTCCAAGGGATGAAGGAAGAGGGTTTGAAATTGCTGGCCCTCGCCCGTGAGAAGACTGGACTGGCAATCGTCACCGAGGTCATGGCCCCGCAGCATGTCGAACTCGTTGCGAAGTACACCGACGTCCTGCAAATCGGCGCTCGCAACATGCAGAACTACCACTTGCTGCAGGCGGTCGGTGAGACGCGGCTGCCAGTGCTGCTCAAACGCGGTCCGTCGGCGACGATTGAAGAGTTTCTGCTCGCGGCGGAATACATCCTCGACCAAGGCAACCAGCAGGTGACGCTCTGCGAGCGAGGCATCCGCACGTTCGAAACACACACGCGATTCACTCTGCCGCTGGCGACCGTTGCCTACCTGCAAGAGAAAACGCACCTGCCGGTCGTCGTCGATCCGAGCCACGGCACCGGTATCGCGTCACTCGTCCCGTCGATGTGTCTCGCCGCAGTTGCGTGTGGCAGCGACGGGCTAATCGTCGAGGTTCATCCAGATCCGAAGAAGGCGATGAGCGACGGAGCACAGTCACTTACCCCCGTTGCGTTCGCCGACATAATGGCTCGCTGCCGACTCGTCGCCGCCGCCGTCGGCAAGACGATCGGCTGATGTGATCTTTCGACGTTACCCTTTGCGAGGCAATTCGCGGGGGGAATGAACGACGAGATGATTGAGCACCGGAATCGCGCCGCAGACTTGGCTGACGAGTTTGCTCACTTCGTCCGAATCGTTCGCTTCAAGCACCCCTTCCAGGCAAAGCCCATCGCGGACGCGGCGAACGACCAGCGAGGTGAAGTTGAGGTTCGACTCCTGCATCAATCGGTGGCGAACCTCTTGCTCCAGGTGATGCGGGTGCACCAGCAGCGAGTCATCGGCCGGCAAGAGCACGGTTTCCGATTGTTGCTCTTCAACTGCGTCACCCACGTCGACACGAACCGGACTCAAGGCTCGGCGACGAGTTTCCTCAAAGCGACCGGCTTTTCGCATGGCGACATCCTTCCGTTGCGAACAGACATTCCATTGATACGGAGTCGTCTCATGACCGCTTTGGCAGCATTCGACCAATCCTGCCATTCCAACAAGTGGCCGTGAGTGTACCCGGCGAAATCCAATTGACGAGTCCAATTTTGGAAGCTCACTTCAGACGCAGCATTCCGCGAGTAGCCCGCTCGCGGTTCAGAAGCTCGAAGGCCGACCGCTCCTCCTTCAGCAACTTGACCAGTTGCGAGCCAGAACAGCCCAACGAAATTGCCGCCGACGCCTGATTGAAATCGCACAGCGTGAGCACATCCAGCGCCTCGGCCAACAGCGCGGGAAAGTCGAGATGGGTCGGATTCACCGAAATTCGACCTCCTCGGCATCGAGACCGCCACAGCTCCGACGGAATCGCATCGAACGAGCGAACCGTGCGGAATTCGACCGCCAATCGGACTCGCAACCGAAATAACGCGATCTCCCGGTTTTCCGACTGGCTGCGACGTTCATTGGCCTCGGCCTGGATCCCGGTTGGATCATGCACCAGCACCACGGCGGTCTCGACTTTGTTCCGATGCTGACCTCCCGGACCCGAACGCCGAGTCCGCCGTTGCGAACAGACGCGCAGCAAGTCCTTTGAGTCGAGCGCGGCAGGATGAGGTTCGCGAGAAGTATCGTTCAGCATCGCCAGTCTTCCTTCGAGCAGACACAATCGTCACAGATGATTCCGATTCCCCGACTGGATTGCCACATGGCCGATGCTCCCCGCCGATTGTTCGCCCTGATCCCCGCCGCCGGCCGCAGCCGACGGATGGGGGCATCGAAACTGCTGCTCCCGTGGCAAGGGACGACGGTCATCGAGTACCTCATCCACACGCTGACTCGCCCGGATATCACGGCGATTGTGATCGTCATCCGCCCCGACGATCACCTGCTGCAAGATGTTGTGCAACGCACGTCCGCCCTCGCGGTCGTTCCCGATCACGCGCCACCCGAAATGAGAGACAGCATCGAGTTCGGTCTGCGAGCCATCCGCCAACAATTCGCTCCGACTGACGACGAGGGCTGGCTGTTGATTCCCGCCGATCACCCGCTCATCGAACCAGAAGTTCTCGACGGCCTGGTGACGCGCTGGTCACAAGGCGATTGTCATGTACTGCTACCAATACTCGACCAGCGCCGCGGACATCCGACGCTGATGAGGTGGTCGCTCGCGGAACGGATCGAACAGCTGCCTGAGGACGTCGGTGTTAACACGCTGCTCCGTTCGTCGCCGGATCTCGTCTCCGAATGGCCGACCGATCATGATTCCGTGCTTGCCGATCTCGACACGCCGGAGGACTATGCCTTCTGGCAACAGAGGCTCGCAGGCGATCCGGGTTAGTTCGTTTCGTCTGCAAACACCGGCTTCGATGCATCCAGACCGAACGTCGCGATTCCCGCGAACACGAACGCGATCAGGCCGAGCCAGAAGAGACTGTTCCACTCGTCCAATCCGGGAGTTTCGCCGAGCAGATAGTTGTAGAGCAGCGGGCCAAACGCGGCTCCGAGATTTCCCCACATGTTGCCCCAGCCGAGCACCGAGCCGACGTATTTGCCGCCGGCATCCTGAGCGTACGCCCAGAACGCTGACTGGCCGAGATCCACCGAAAAGTAGATTAAGCAAAACGCTGCCGTGAACGCATACGGTGAATTGAGCGCCGACCCGGCTGGCTGAGCCGCAAAGAACAGACACATCCCATAGCCACCCGCTGCGATGAATCGCGTGATGATCGGCGGCAAACTGCGGCTCCATTTCAGTCCGATGCGCGGCAATAGCCAATCAACCCAGCGACCTCCGAGAAAGCCGCCGCACATGCCGATCAGGTTGGGCAGCATCACCAGCATGCCCCGTTCGAGAATCGGAACGTTGTGCATCTCGATGAAATAGCGTGACAGCCATGTCACCAAGAAGACCCAGCCGATGTTCGTTCCAATCTGATTCGCGCAATTGCACCACAAGCTAAAGCTCGTAAAAAACGGCTTGATCGGCAGTCGTCCGGCCTTGCTCGCAGGATCGGCGGCGGTGGCGAGCCGCCCGGTCTCAATCAGCGCACGTTCGGCGTCGTTGACTCGCGAGTGCAACTCCGGCCGCTCGCGGAACATCAGCCAGATTCCCAACGCGACGAGGACACCGGACAGCCCGTAAACGATCATCACCGGTCGCCAACCTCGGCCGTAGAGCTTCCGAATCTCACCGGGAAATGCCGCCTCGATCAGTAACCGATTGAACCGCCGCAGTTCCGAGTGCGAAAGCGAGTCGCCCGACTTCAGCCGTTCGGCATATTTGACCGCCTCGCGCGGCAAGTTGATCTTTGGAATTTCAGCAGGGTCATAAATTGGTCCCCGAATGTTGTTGTCGAGCAGATGGTTCAGACCATCGACAAGTTCCGCTTCCGTCGCTGGTGGTGTCTTCGGAGCCGGTGTTGAGTCGGGTTGTGGATTCAGCGATTTCTTGACTTGCCATAACCAGTGCTCTTCTGCAGCCGCTTCGATCGCTATCCAATCGGAACTCCGCTTGGCTGCGCCAAAACTGGCCGCCATTCGGTCGGCGAGAAACGAGGGAGTCGTCAGACTCTTTCGAGCTTTGCTCCGTAACTCTTCGGTGTTGCCGTCCGATTCGATGGTTTGCTTCACTTTGTCGGAGATTGGTGCAATGCGAGCACAAAACCTTCCGGCATCCATCATGTCGCGCTCGGCAATCCCGACTTCCGATTCGACCGGCACGAAGACCACCATCAAGAACGCGGTCAGGATCGGTGCCATCGCGCCACCGATTCGGCCACCAAGTCCGACCCAGGCGCTGGCCGTTGCTCGTTTGGAGAGCGGCACCCAGCGGCTGATGACTCCACCGGCCGTCGGGTACGCTCCGGCTTGGGTGATCCCGCACATCAGCCGCGCGACGAGCAGCATCGCGAAGCCGGCGACCAAGCCCATCTGAGCCGTGAACAGCGACCACGCCACGACGTAGATCGACAGCATGATCCGCGCGCCGAAGCGGTCGCTCAGCCAGCCCGATGGGACTTGGGCTAAGGCGTAAAACAGAAAAAAGAACGGGCCGAGCAGCAGGCTCATCTGCGTCTGCGATAGGCCGAGGTCTTCCTTGATGTAGTCGCCGGCGAACGAAACGCAGAAGCGGTCGAGGTACAGCAGCACCGACATCAGCGTCAGCAGCAAGACGATTAAGTGCCGGACGCCACTTGGACGGGACGCTGCTTCAGACATAGCCGCTCCTTGGCGGCCGAAACAGGCGGGAGGCGGGGCCGCGAGGAAGACACCCTAAAAAGAAAAAACGCTGTGAGCAACGACGAGTCACTCACAGCGTTTTCAGGTTTGCCGAAGTTTGCAGTTGCGGGCCAACGCCTGCCACCACGGCGAGCAAATCCAATTGCAGTGCTCGTGCCAAACTTGATTGTGTTTTGGAAAAGAGCTGTAAGTCCTTGCTCTGCCGAGCAATTTCGGTTTTCCAAGTTTCTGGGTGGGCGAGAATTCCCTTTCGCCGATCCGAGCACTTTGCAACACCTGCGGCATTTTGCTCGGCCGACTGCTGCGTGATGCAAAACAGAAGTTGGTCCGCCGTCGGCGGATTGCCCCCTCTGAAACCAGCCGGCGATCCGAAATGCCGTACGGATAAGGCTGCCCATCCGCCAGGTTCAGCGATGGCTGTGAGCGTTGTCGGGGAACGCCCCGGAGCGGACTTCGGCGATGTACTGCTGAGTCGCACGAGTCGCCTCGGCTCGCAGATCGGCGAAGTGCTTGACGAACTTCGGATGGAAGCCGTCGGTCAGGCCGAGCATGTCGTAGCTAACCAGCACTTGGCCGTCGCATTCGGGGCCGGCTCCGATGCCGATCGTCGGTACGGTCAGTTCGCGAGTGATTTGTGCGGCGAAATCTCGCGGAACCAGTTCCAGCAAAACGCTAAAGGCCCCTGCTTCTTGAGCAGCTCGAGCATCGGCCAGCAGCCCCTGCTTGTCCCGTTGAATTTTCATTCCACCGTATCTGTGAATGGATTGAGGCCGCAAACCAACATGGGCCATCGTCGGAATGTCTGCTGCCGTCAACGCCGCAATCGTCTGTGCTTGATTTACTCCCCCTTCGAGCTTCACGGCGGCAGCCCCTGTCTCCTTCAGAATGCGGCCGGCATTCTCGACCGCCTGTGACGGACTGACTTGAAACGACAGGAACGGCATATCGACGATAACGAGGGCTTGGCGAACCGCCCGCATCACACACTTAGCGTGGTAGATGATTTCATCCAGTGTGACTGGCAGTGTCGTCGAGTGACCTTGGATGACATTGCCCAGGCTATCGCCGACCAAAATCGAGTCTATACCCGCGGCATCGAGTAGTCCGGCCCAAGTGAAGTCGTAGGCGGTCAACATCGTGAGCTTGCGGCCTTCGGACTTGGCCTTCACGAAGTTGGGGACGGTCATCGCGGTAGCTGGTTTGGTCATGGCAAGAACACACTAACCCGAAGCGTCAGCGAGGGCGAGTGTTCCAAACGACTTGGAGGAACTATTGGGCCGACTCACTCATGTCGGACGCTCCGACATCCAACTTCGACCATTTCTTACTCGTCAGTTTCTTCAGCCCTTCGGCAGTGACTGAGCCATTTTCTTTGAATGCCAGCGATTGCAGGCTTTGCATTCCGAGCAACTTATCGATGGCCGCGTCGGTGACGCCGGTCGTTCGGATCGTCAGTTCCTTCAGATTGGGAAGCGTTGCGATCACGTCGATCGTGGCATCGGTCATTTGCGGGACCGTCCAAATATCGAGCAGCTCCAGCAACTTGAGAGCCGCGAGATGTTTCAGCCCGGAATCACCGACCGACGTGATCTCGTGCAGGTAGAGACGCTTCAGCTTGGGAAGGTCGTCGAAGACCTCCAACGCTCGATCGTCGATGTTGGGAAGGTCGCGGAGTGTCAGCCGGGTCAAGCCCATCCCCTTGAGAGCAAGGACTCCTTCGGTCCCGAAGCCCTGGCAGCGGAAGATTTCGAGTTGGGTGAGTTTACCGAGCTTGGCGAGATGCGGTCCCGACTGATCGGTGATCTGGAAATCCTGGATCAACAGCGAATCGAGCGTTTGATTCTTGCTGAGGTATTCCAGGCCCACATCGTTGACCGCCGTACTGCGGTGTTTGAACGCGGTCAACTTCGGCAGATCCGCGACGACCTCCAGAGCCATGTCCCCCGCCTCCATGTTGCCTCGCAGATCGAGCGTGCGGAGTTCCTTCAATTTTTCCAGCCGCCGAGCACCGATGTCATTGACTTGGTTTTGCACCAACGTCAGCCGCTGGAGCTTGCCGAGTTCGCTGAGGATCTTGACCACCCCGTTGGTCATGTTTGTGTTTGACGACAGATCAAGTTCGACGAGATTGGGAAACGATTGGACGATCATCCCCACCGTCGAGTCGTTGATTACCGAATTAGTGATCGCGAGACTGGTCAGTCCTCCCAAGCCGTTGAGTTTCACGACCATCTCGTGATCCAGCGTCCGGCAGTTGAAGATCTGCAACTTTTCGAGATCGCTGAGCTTGCCGAACAGTGCCAAGTCGTCTGCCGTCAGATTCGATCCGTCTTGAATGACGATTTCCGTCAGAAGTTGGCCCTCTTTCGGCGAGTATCTGGATCGCGAGCCGAATGCGTCGATCCGAGTCCTTGCGGCTTTGACGTCGTCGAATTTGGCCGTCCCCTGTTTTGTGGCCACTGGCGGCGTTTTGTTCTTCGACTCACTGGCAGATGACTCACCCCTGTCACCACCAGGAGTGTCAGGCTGACCGCATCCCGTCAGTCCCAATAATCCAACGATCAACAAAGCAATCGAGTGACGCATCATGACTTTCATCTCAATCAGTACACTGGAAACAACAGAGAAATAGCCACGTTCGCCAGAACGTGGGCGATCTGCCAACGCCCACGCTCTGGCGAACGTGGCTACATTGAAACTCAATTCGGAACGACAACTAATCTAACCGGTAGCCTTCCGGGTACTTTGGCTTGATCAGATCGGCGACGTGCGGTGTCTTGAGCGACGCGAGGTTGGTGACCTTGAGGTTCTTGGCGTCCCACTCCACCTTCTCGCCCCATTCACCCATTGCGCCTTTCTCTCCTCCGGTGGCGGCGGCCCAGACGGCAAGGTTACCGAGCAGGATCGTCTCGGTGAGCGGGCCGGCCCGGTCCACGAAGTTGGACTTGGCGATCTTCGGATCGTTGGCTCGCTTCGCGCGGAACAACTCGTACATGTTGTTGAGGTCGTTGTTCCCTTTGTTCTCGGCCTTCTCGTAGTCGGTTTTGACCTTCCCGACACCTTTCAATTCGTAAACACCGCAGTAGTCATCCGAACTGTAGAAGGTTCCCTTCTCACCGACGATCATCACGCCGCTGTCGGAGACCTTCGTGATGCCGTGCTTCTCGAAGACTTCCATCGGCGGCTTGTTTCCTTTGCGGTCATACCACCAGAAGGGAATCGCGGGGCGTTCGGACGTTTCGGGAAACTCGAACTTGATGACCGCGCTGGCGGGGAAACTGTCGAAGTCGTGACCGGTAGACTTGGCTTGGACCGAGATCGGATCACGCAGTCCGCACGACGCGAACGGAACCGTCAATTGATGGCAGGCCATGTCGCCCAAGGCTCCGCTGCCGAAGTCCCACCAGCCACGCCATTGGAATGTGTGATAAATGCCTGGCCAGAACTCCCGATTCGGCGCGACACCGATCCAGTTTTTCCAATCGACTCGCTCGAGAGCCTTGGCAATTTCTTCTTTCTTCTTGTCAATGATCTTGGGGGCATTCTCAAGGTCATCCATCTTCGCTTGAGCGGCAAACTTTTGCATCGTCATTCGGCGGTCGGGGCCTTGCGCCCAGACTGGGCGATTCGACCAGGCGAAGACTTCCTTCAGCGTACCGAGCACGCCCGACTTAATCTGGGCGATCGCTTCGCGCGACGAGTCCAGGGCAGTCCCCTGATTTCCCATTTGCGTGCAGACCTTTTTCTCGGCCGCGACGGTCGCCAACAGCCGAGCTTCATAAATCGTTCGAGTCAGCGGCTTCTGCGTGTAGCAGCCAATCCCCAACCGCATCGCCGCCAGTGTGGCCGGAGCGTGCATGTGATCCGGGGTACTGACGGTGCAGAGATCGATCTTGCTGCCGTGCTTCTCGAGCAGTTCGCGATAGTCAGTAAATTTCTCGGCGTTGGTGAATTTGTCGGACTTCCCTTTGCTTTCGAGCGTGTTCCGATCGACATCGCAAATTGCGACGACATTGCCAAATTGCGAGGCGTTGCTGGAATCGCTGCCTCCCTTGCCGCCCACACCGATGCAGGCGACGTTGAGTTCTTCGTTGGCGGAGAGAACTCGATCGGGATTCACCAAGCCGTGACCCACATAAGCGCCGACACCGGCGACGGTCACGTTTTTCATAAATTGACGGCGGGAGTTTCGGCGGCGCATCGGCGTAAGCCCTCGGCAAAGTGGAAAGAAAAAGTCGAATACGGAACGGTGACGATACCGACGGTTTAGCGGGTTCGCAATCAATGCCAGCCATTCGGAGGGCGGGATGACTGCAAAGTGAAAAGGACAGAACGCAAGGTGAAAGATGACGTTGGACGGTGCGAGCCGTCAGGCTCATTCTGCACTTTGTAACTTGCACTGGGAAGTTGGCACTGTGTCCTTCTCCCTTGGTTGCGTCGACTCGCGCCACCCGGTAGTTTTCGTCCTTTGGCTGAGACATAGCGAAAATGCCCTGTCGCAGAGATTGTGCTTGCGGCACGGCGGTTCGATGCGATACTTGCTGGCGACGGGTCAGGATTCGACGAGCGAGACATGTCTCGGTGACGACTCCCAGCGAGGACACCGTGAGCAAAGCGGAACGGCACTACGATCGAGCGAATCGCCTGTTCGAGAAAGGGCGATTCCGAGACGCCTTGCGCGAGTTCAATTTCGCGATCCAACTCGAACCGCATGATCCCGACTATTTCAATGATCGTGGGCTGGTATGGGATAAGCTGGGAGTTTCTGAACGGGCGATCGAAGATTTCACGACCGCCATCGACCTCAATCCCACTGCGTCGGCGTATTACTTCAATCGGGCGCGGGTCTTCACGCTCATCAGTGAACCAGAGCGAGCCGCTGACGATCTGACGGAAGTGTTGCACCTCGACCCATTTGACTCCGAAGCACTTCTGCTGCGTGGCGGAGCGTACTCCGATCAGCAAAAGTGGACCGAGGCGCTCGAAGACTACGAACAAGCGCTCGACCTTTCCCCGGACAACCCCGATTTGTTTTACGACCGCGGCTTAGTCTGGGAAGCTCAGCAGGACTACCGCAAGGCGATCGAAGATTTCACGCGGGCAATTGATCTCGACCCCGAATACGTTCCCGCCGTGATGGATCGTGGCAATTGCTGGGATGAACTTGGCGAATTGGAGAATGCTCTCAAAGACTACAACCGCGCGCTCGAATTGTCCGAGAACGATCCGTTGATTCTCTTCAATCGCGGGCTGGCATATTTGAACTCTGGGAAATTGGATGAGGCGATTGCCGACTTCAACGGGTCGCTGGAACGCGAACCGGACAATCGTAGAGCGTTTTCGTCTCGCGGCGATGCCTGGCTGCGCAAGGGAGAGCATCAGAAAGCTCTCGCCGATTACAACACCGCGATCGATATGAACCCGGACGAAGGGGATTTGTTCTACCGCCGAGGTAACTTGTTCGATGAACTCGGCCAGCCCGACAAGGCTCTGGCCGACTATGACAGGGCGTTGCAGTTCGACCAGGAATTGGTCGGCGCCTGGCACAATCGCGGCAACATCCGCTTTGAAAAGGGTGAGTTCGAAAAGGCGTGCGACGACTACTCGCAGGCGATTCGGTTGGAACCGAACATGGTGATTGCCTATCGCAATCGAGGCGACTCCTGGCGAGCGCTGAATCGCCACGACCTCGCGCTGCTGGATTTCAACCGTGCGCTCGAGATTGATCCTGACAACCATGAGGCGTACAACGGCCGCGCCGGGTTGTATCTTGACACCGGCGATCTCCCGCGAGCGTTGGCTGACTACAACGTGGCGTTGCGGCTTGATCCGAAGTGTCCCGTCTGCCTGCGCGCACGCGGTGAAGTGTATTGGCGGCTGGGAGATCACAACTCTGCCGTCACTGATTTCACGGCTGCCATCGAGCTCAATCCGACCGACGCCGACGCCTTCGCGATGCGTTCCGAGGCCTACCAGCAGCTCGGCAAAGAGAAGCTCGCCGAATCCGACCGCCGCAAGGCCCTCGAACTGCGCGCCTCACCGCGTGAAGGGGTTGAGGCCGATCCCGCTTGAGGCGGATTGCTTGCGAGTTCTCCCCCCCCCGCAAAATCCCCGATAACACAGAGGTACCAGCATGGCGGCGGACGAGGCTGAGACCCGCTTCG
>Ga0194119_10001563_pt1 | contig 41274 bp, 32 predicted proteins | sample TA2MahC100mmetaG_FD_148620 | JGI IMG/M metagenome (GOLD analysis project Ga0194119, IMG submission 148620) | Freshwater microbial communities from Lake Tanganyika, Tanzania - TA2015018 Mahale Deep Cast 100m | ecosystem: Environmental > Aquatic > Freshwater > Lake | place: Tanzania: Lake... | reverse complement strand
AAACATGGCCATGGTGATCACCTCTTAAACCCCCGCCCACAAAACAGGCAGGGTAGGTTGAACACCCTGGTCAAAATTCAACGCGCATAACCGCGTTTACATGGTCAATCTTCGGCGCGCATCAACACCTCAAGCTGGGCCGCAGCGTCGAACGGGCGGACATGACCACGCGCATCCTCGACGTCAACTCGGCGGTGCGTCTGCCGGATGAGACCGCCGCCGCCGAGACCGCGCGCGAGCGCCTGTGGATGAGCACCCTCAACGCCCTGTCGGCCTACCAGATGTACCGCCTGCATGTCGGCGTGCACGTCTCGGGGCCGGAGGTGATGCGCTTCCTGCTCGCCGACCCGCATTTCCCGCGCAGCGTCAGCCATTGCCTCGGCGAGATCGAGAACTGTCTGTGCGACCTGGTCAACTACGAGGAACCCCTGAAGGTGGCTCGCCATGCCTGGAAGCGCCTCGACGGCGCGCGCCTGGACGATCTCACCGCGGACAACCTGCACGACCGCCTGGACCAGATGCAGGGCGACCTGGCCGAACTGCACACCGCCATCTCGCGGCAGTACTTCCATCTGCACCAGCACAGCGCCCTGCCCGAACAGACCCTGAGCCAGTGAATCCGTCACCCTGCTGCCATCTTTCCCCTACCCGGCCCACCTCGCCATGATCCCTCCTTCCCTCGACTTCCCCCGCTACGGTGACAAGGAAAACTCGGACTTCTTCGAGGAATACCTGGTGCAGCTCCTGGAGGAACGCGACCGCAGCGGCCTCACCCACGAGATCCGCCAGATCGACGCCCTCATGATCACCGTGGAACCGGGCCACTCCATCGCCTACATCGGCGAACTGTGCCTGATGACGCCCTACCACTACCTGGTCACCCTGGAGTCGGAAAGCCACTTCACCCACGTGCTGCGCATCGACATGAGCGCCCCGGACGTGCTCGTGCGCGAGGTCAAGGACCCCGCCACGCGCGGCATCTTCCGCAGCCTCAACGAGGTCTATCCGATCGGCGCGAAAAAGCCGAACTCGCGCTACATGGGGGAAATCTTCCGCGTCGGCAGCCTGCACGACGTGGTCGACCTGCAGAAGTCTCGTGACGTGCGCTTCTTCGACCAGGACCAGATCCGCAAGCTGGAACTGCCCGGCAACATGGCGGTGGTGAAGCCCAGCCCCTACACCCACAACATCGTCGGCTACTGGGAACGGCCCGAGTCCCACATCCGCGTCTACGCCCTCGGCATCTCCAGCATCCGCGCCGACGTGCAGGCCGCCTACGCAGCGGCGAAGGAAACCCAGGAAAAACTCGGCCTCGACACGCTGCTGCTGCCCATCGACCACCTGGCGACGCGGGTCTACAGCCAGAACCGCGAGGCGGCCATCCTCGAATACCTCACCCTCACCAGTTACTACTACTGGGGCTCCTACGACATCGCCGACCAGAACTCCTCGACCAACGTCACCAAGAGCGTGCACTTCGACAACGAGCTGGAGAGCCCCGCCAAGGTCTTCACCGCCGCCAACCACCCCTACTTCGTCAACCACCTTTTGCAACTGCCCTCCCCCACCGAGGCCTTCGTGCGCAACTACGGCCCGCGCCTGCACCACCTGGCGGTGGCGGTGAACGACGGCAAGACCGGCGGCAAGGCCAACATCGACTACGTGGTGGACGCCCTGCGCGACTGCGGCCAGGACTTCCTGCTGGATGTGATCGGCAGCGAGGAGGAGGGCTTGAAGCAGATCTTTTCCAGCGCCTCGGAGTACTCCAGCCTGATCATCGAGTACGTGCAGCGCTTCGGCGACTTCCAGGGCTTCTTCACCAAGGGCAACGTGGCCCGGCTGACCCACGCCGCCGGCGTCGAGGAACAACTGCGCGCCATGGACGAGGCAGCGCGCAAGGCCGACGTGGCAATCTGAAGCGTGCGTATGCCGCTGAAACCGAATGCCTCGCTTGGGCCGGGAGGGGCTCTGGATCGGGGCAACCCGAATCCTGGCGTTGTCCCAGTAGCTTGAGTCGGGTCACAGAATTCCACCTTAGCGGTTTCCTAAACGGTTAACCGCCATCTGTTGACTGGATGCAGCACAACGAAGCGTCGGGGGTGCCAAGCCTGAATGCGCGAACGATAGAAGGCGTTGAAATCCTTTGTCCGTCGTCTGAGGAGCAAACCGCCATCGCCACCGTCCTCGCCGACCTGGACGCCGAGATCGCCGCCCTGGAAGCTCGTCTCGCCAAGGCCCGTCTGCCCCGCGGTCGGCCCGCACCTGGTTTTCAGGAAAATAATCCATTTTTCCTGAAAAAATACTATCCTTTCGTTCATGCAAGCCGTTGAACAAAAAATACTTTCACGGATATATGGGCGCGGCAGGGGTTGGGCCTTCACCAAGACGGATTTCGTCGCCGGTTTTGGCGAGGCGAACATCCACCAGGCCCTCTCCTCGCTGGCCCGCGCCGGGATCATCCGCCGCGTCTGCCACGGGGTCTACGACTACCCGCGCCGGAGCGAACTGCTTGGCCAGGCCCTGAGCCCGGACGTGGACCAGGTGGCCCAGGCCCTGGCGCGCAAGTTCAACTGGCGCATCCAGCCTTCGGGCGAGGCGGCGCTGAACCTGCTGGGCCTGTCCACCCAGGTGCCGGGGCGCTGGGTCTACCTGTCCGACGGGCCAAGCCGTGAATACGCGCTGGGCGAGGATAGCCGCCAGGCACTGGCCTTCCGCAAGTCGTCCCTGAAGGAAACCGGCTTCAACCTGCGCGAGAGCGGCCTGCTGGTCCAGGCCCTGAAAGCCCTGGGCAAGGAGCGGGTGAACAGCACGGTGATCGACACCCTGCGCCGCCGCATGGACGCCAAGTTGTGCCCGCGCATCCTCGATGAGACCCGTGCGGTGCCCGGCTGGGTTTTGCAGATCATCAAGCAGGTCTGCGGGGGCGGGGCCTGATGGACCGGGTGGCCCACCTTTCCGACGCGCAGCGCCGGGAACTGTTCACGGAAACGGCGGCCCGGCTGGGCATGACGCCGGCGGTGGTGGAAAAGGATTTCTGGGTCACCTGGGTGCTCGACCGGCTGTTCGCCGTGTCGGCGTTGGCGCGACTTCTGATGTTCAAGGGCGGCACCAGCCTGTCCAAGGCCTATGGCCTGATCGAGCGGTTTTCCGAGGACATCGACCTGATTCTGGATTGGCGGGTGCTGAGCGGCGAGGACTTGTTGGCTGAAAGGTCGCGTACACAGCAGACCAAGCTGAACGATGAAATCAACCGGCTGGCTCAGGACTACATCGCCGGGGAGTTGCTGGAACAGGTGCGGACCGCACTGGGCGACGTATGCCATTGCGGCATCGGCGAGGACGACCCGCATGTGATCGACGTGCGCTACCCGGCGGCCTTTTCCGACGATTACCTGCGTCCGGAGGTTCGACTGGAGATTGGCCCGCTGGCCGCCTGGCTGCCCCATGAAGACCGGACGATCCGTTGCTATGCGGCGCAGGCGTTCCCGCGGTTGTTCGGGCATGTTTCATTCCCGGTGCGGGTAATCCGCGCCGAGCGGACCTTCTGGGAAAAAGCGACGATCCTTCATGCCGAAGCCCATCGTCCGGATGACAAGAGGCAGCCCGCCCGCTACTCGCGCCACTATTACGACCTGGCGCAAATGGCGGCATCGCCGATCAAGGATCGGGCATTGGCTGATACCGGGTTATTGGCCGAGGTGGTTGCCTTCAAGGAGAGGTTCTATTTCAGCGCATGGGCACGTTACGATCTGGCCGTGCCGGGCAGTCTGCGCCTGGTGCCGGATGGAACGGTCTTGAAGGTTGTGACCGATGACTATCGCGCCATGGCCAACATGATCTTCGGTTCAATACCACCTTTCGAGGCCATCCTGGCCACCTTGAAGAACCTGGAAAACGAGATAAACGAGAGAAAGCCAAATTAGCTCACGTCGTTATTTTACATTTACACAAAATACTAAAATAATGGCGATGCTTATTTTAATCCCCGGGAGGGTCGCCGATGAAGGATTTCCAGGCTGGCCGGCTTGTCCAGCGGGCGCACTACAAGAGTTTTCAGCCCAACCCCGTCCACCGCGCCTGGGTGGTGGACGACATGGCCCTGCTCCACTTGCTGGGCCAGGCGGACCGCGAACTGGGGCGGTTGGACATGTATTCCGAATACATCCCCAACATCGACCTGTTCATCCGCATGCACGTGCTGAAGGAAGCGCGGCAGTCGAGCAGGATCGAGGGCACCCAGACCACCATGGAGGAGGCGCTGCTGGACCGGGAGGACGTGGCCCTGGAACGGCGCGACGACTGGGAAGAGGTGCAGAACTACGTGGCGGCGATGAACACGGCGGTGGACCGGCTGCAATCGCTGCCCTTTTCCGCCCGGCTGATCCGCGAGACGCACAAGACCCTGATGCAGGGCGTTCGCGGCAAGCACAAGCAGCCGGGCAAGTTCCGTCGCAGCCAGAACTGGATCGGAGGGGCGAGCATCGATGACGCGGTGTTCGTGCCGCCGATGCATGAATCGGTGGCCGAACTGATCGGCGACATCGAGAAGTTCGTGCATGACGAACACCAGCATTTCCCCGGACTGCTGAAGATCGCTCTGGTGCATTACCAGTTCGAGACCATCCACCCCTTCCTGGACGGCAACGGCCGCGTGGGCCGTCTGCTGATCACCCTGTATCTGGTCAGCCGGGGCATCCTGAAACGGCCGGTGCTGTACCTGTCGGACTTTTTCGAGCGCAACCGCCAGCTTTATTACGACAACCTGATGCGGGTGCGGGAAAAGAACGATCTGCTGCAATGGTTCCGGTTCTTCCTGGTGGGCGTGATCGAGACCGCGAAGAACAGCATCGAGACTTTCGACAACATCCTCAAGCTGCAAAAGCAGGTGGAAGCCCAGTTGCAGACGCTGGGCAGCCGGGCGGCGAACGCGCAGAAGGTGATGTGCTATTTGTATCAGCGGCCACTGATCAACGCGGCGAAGGTGGGCGAAGTGACGGACATGTCGCCGGCCTCGGCTTACAAGTTGATTGCCGATCTGGAGCGTTTCGGAATACTGAAGGAAATCACTGGCGGCAAGCGCGGGAAAGCGTATGCGTTCGAAGCATATTTGAATCTGTTCAGGTAGTTAGGCCTCACGGCTCGCAGACCTGTTTGTGACCACCCTGAAGCTACCGAAGGCGATGCGTGACTTGCAAATGTCGACTTGCTTGGCGTTGACCAGGCGCCATCCACTTCAGGACGCCCACCGCCGGGCCAAGTGGCCTCCACGCCCCGGGCGCGCGGCCGCTGGCCCTACTGGCCCATGCCGCCGAGAAAATCCTTGCGGCCCATGAGGCCGATGCGCACCGGCTGCACTTTCCAGATCTCGTCGCAGTATTCCCGGATGGTGCGGTCCGAGGAGAACTTGCCGCTGCGCGCCACGTTGAGGATGGACATGCGCGTCCACTGTTCCTTGTCCCGGTAGGCCTCGTCCACCCGGCCCTGGCAATCCAGGTAGGCGCGGAAGTCGGCCATCAGCAGGTAGGGGTCGTGATAGAGCAGGCTGTCCATCAGCGGCCTGAAAACCTCGCGATCGCCGCGCGAGAAGCAGCCTTCGCGCAGGAGATCCATGACCGCCTTGATGAGAAAAAGCCGCGACAGGCGCGCGTGGTCGCCGAGGAAGTGGATGCGCACCGCGTCCAGGTGGACCGCGCGCACCGAACCGGAACGTCGCGCCCCGGAAAGGCGCTTCCGCCTTCAGAGGCTTCGCCGCGCCACGCCGTCTTCCGCGAAGACCAGACCGGCGAATCGCGGCAGCAGTTCGGCCGCCACCGGGGCTTCCGCCAGGTCGCGCCGGATCAGCGCCGGATCCCGGCCGGCGGCGCGCACCGCATCGGCCAAACGGTCGACATAGCCGCGCATCCGCGCCACGTCGAACTCCGGGTGGAACTGAATACCCCAGGCCCGGCGACCACAGCGGAAGGCGTGGGAGGGTTCGAAGGCGTTGGCGGCCAGGCGCACGGCGCCGGCGGGGAGCGCCGTCACCGTCTGCGCGTGCACCGCATGGGCGGCGAAGCGGCCGGGCAGGCCGGCGAACAGCGCATCGTCGGCCGCCGCCTGCAGCAGCTCGATGTCCACCGTGCCGATTTCGCGGCCGCCGGGGTGGTAGTCGACGCGGCCGCCCAGGGCCTGCGCCAGCAACTGGTGACCGAAGCAGATGCCCAGGAAGGGCACCTCCGCCGCCACCACCCGGCGTAGCCAGTCAGCCAGCCGGAGCATCCAGGGTGCCTGCTCGGTAAGCATGGCGTGGGCGCCGGTCATCACCACCCCGGCGCAGGCCGCCGGGTCGGGCAGCGCAGCCATCCGGCGCGGATCCACCACACGGATCGTCGCGGCCGGCAACCCGAGACCGGCGGCCACCCAGTCGTCGAAGTCGCCCAGGGTCCTGGCCAGGTCGGGAAAAGTCTCGCCGACCTTGACGATGAGCAGGCGCCGATCCTCATCCGGCATGCGCTTCCTCCGCCAGGCGGTCGACCGTCACCCCGACATCCAGGCTGTGTCCGCCGCCGCCGTAGATCACCCCCTTGAGGGGCGCCACGTCGCCGTAGTCGCGGCCCCAGGCCAGGGTGAGATGGCCCTCGCCGGCGGCGCCGCCGTTGGTGGGATCGAAGTCGAACCAGCCCTGATGCGGCAGGTAGATGGCGATCCAGGCGTGCGAGGCGTCGGCGCCTTCCAGGCGGGGCTGGCCTTGCGGCGGCGTCGTCTCCAGGTAGCCGCTGACGTAGCGGGCGGCCAGTCCGAGGCCGCGCAGGCCGGCCAGCGCCAGATGGGCGAAGTCCTGGCAGACGCCGTGGCGTTCGGCGAGCACCTCGGCCAGCGGCGTGTCGATGCGGGTGGCGCTGGGCCGGTAGTGGAACTCCGCGCGGATGCGGGCGGCCAGGTCGGCCACCGCTTGCAGCAGGGGTCGACCGGGCGGGAAGCTGGCCCGCGCATAGTCCAGGGCGGCGGTTTCCAGCGGCACGAAGGCGGAGGGCAGGCGGCATTCGCGCGCCAGGATGCAGTCGGCGCCGGCTTCCTCGGCCTCGCCGATGGGCCGCGCCAGGTGGGCGGCCACTTCTTCCCAGGGCGGTGAGGCGTTCGGCGGGTCGGTGACGACCCGCTCCACCAGGCTGCTGGCGGTGACCGCGAGACCCGCGTGCGGCCGGCGCAGGGTGAACCAGGTGACCCGGTTGCCCCAGGCATCCAGCCGGTCGCGGCGGTCGTCCGCGCCGGGGTCGAGTTCGAGGCGGCTTTCCAGCACCTGCTGGCCGGGGGTGGCCCGCGGCAGCAGGCGGGCCTCGCCGTAATTGAGGCCGATGTCCCGCGCGTAGCGGTAATGGTTGACGTGGTCGATGCGGAAGCGCGGCATGCTCAGCCCTCGCCCGCCGCCGCGAGCAGCACGTGCTGTTCCTGCACGTGGGTGAACCAGGCGTGGGTGACGGCGTCGGAGGCACTCGCCAACAAGTCGCCCAATTCGCGCAGGATGACGGTGAGGCGCTGGCGCTCACCGGCGTCGACGATGAGGTCCTCCACCATCGCCTCGCTGGCATGCAGGCGTTCCTCGGCGCTGAACAGCAGGCGCTCGGCGCGGCCGCGCTGGCCGCTGGCGGTGAGTTCCTGCAGATGGCGGCGGGCGGTGCGCAACTGGTAGATCAGCGAGCGAGGACTATCGGTGTCCCACAGCAGCAGGTCCAGCACCCCGGCAAGGAAGGGTTCGCTGCGGTAGCGGCGGCGGAAGGTGACCAGGCTGTCGGCGCTTTGTAGCGCCAGCGACAGGCTTTCCCGTTCCGCCTCGCCGGCCAGGCGCGATTCCAGGGTGCGGGCGAGCAGCAGCGCCAGGGTCTGGCCGCGCTCGATGCGGCGGCCCAGGTCGAAGAAGCGGAAGGCGGCCTCGCGCGACAGGGTTTCCGATGCCAGCCCGGCGAGGCCGGCGAGGGCGTCGATGAGGCGGCCCAGCCAGAGGTCGGTGCGTTCCCGTCCCGCTCCGCTGCGCGAACGGCCGGCGGCGCGCGGACCCCAGTCCCGTTCGACCCGGTCGAGCAGGCGCCAGATGGCCACCGACCAGTATTCGCGGGTGCCGTAGGCGCAGGCCAGCAGGGCGCGCACGGAGTGGGCGAGGTTGCCGGGCTGGTCGGGCCGGGTGGTGAGTTCGCGCACGCAGGCCGCCAGGTCGGGCCGCTCGGCGCAGCCGCACTCGCCCGGCGGGTAGCCCATGAGGCCCATGAGGGCCTCCAGCACCGGCCCCAGTCCGGGGGTGGTCTCCTCTTCCCAGAGGCCGTCGAGCACCGCCCGCAGCAAGCGGGCGACGGCTTCGGCGCGCTCCAAGTAGCGGCCGGCCCAGAACAGGTTGTCCGCCGCACGGCTGGTGAGCAGGCCGCTTTCCCGCCGGTGCGGCGTCGGGCTGGGGCCCTTCTGCGGCAGGCGGGCGGGAGCGATCCAGGTGTCCTTGTTGAGGGCGCCGCGCTGGCCCGAGAGCTTGCCGCCGCTGGCGCAGCGGGTGAGGCCGCCGGGCAGGGCGGCGTAGCCGTCGGCGTCCGCCCGCGCCACCAGGAAAGTGCGCAGGCTGGCGCGATGCGGCGTCAGCCGGCCTCCGTGCAGGGCGGGTACGGTGGACAGGACGAGGGGCTGCTGGCCGACGTAGAGATGCGGCCGGGCGCGGATGCGATCCTTCCAGGCGGCGAGCTGCTTGCGGTCCAGATCGCCGCCGAACACCGTCTCGCTGGCCACGCCCCGGTTGATCGGCTTGAGCACCAGGCGGGACAGATTGGCGAGGACGTGTTCGCGTTCCTTGTCCTGGCCGCACCACCAGGTGGCGGCGGTGGGCAGCAGCAAATCCTCGCCCAGCAGGGCCTCGGCCAGGGCGGGCAGGAAGGGCATCAGGGCGGGGTTCTCGAGCAGCCCGCTGCCCAGGGGATTGGCCAGGGCCACCTGGCCGCGCCGCACCGCCTCGACCAGGCCGGCGGTGCCCAGGCGGGAATCGGCGCGCAGTTCCAGGGGGTCGCACCAGTCCTCGTCGACCCGGCGCAGGATCACGTCCACCGGCTTCAGGCCCTGCACCGATTTCAGCCAGACGCGGCCGTCCTTGACGGTGAGATCGTCGCCCTGGGCCAGGCTGTAGCCCAGGCGGGCGGCGAGATAGGCGTGCTCGAAATAGGTTTCGTTGGCGGGTCCGGGAGTCAGCACCACCACCTGGGGGATCTCCCGCGCCGCCTCGGCCAGGCTGTTCAGGCTCGCCTGCACCGCGTCCAGCCAGGCGTTGAGGCGCACCACCCGGTTGCTTTCCAGCAGTTCCGGGAAGGTGCGCGCCATCACCGAGCGGTTTTCCAGGGCGTAGCCGGCGCCCGAGGGCGACTGCGTGCGGTCGGCCAAGACCCACAGCCGGCCGTCTGGCCCCCGCGCCAGGTCGGCGGCGTAGAAGATCAGCCGACGGCGATGCGCCGGCAGGGCGCCGAGCAGGGGGCGCAGGAAGCCGGCGTGGCCGAGCACCAGTTCCGGCGGCAGCAAACCGCGCCTGAGCAGGTGTTGCGGGCCGTACAGGTCGCGCAGCACCCGATCCAGCAGGCGCGCCCGCTGTTCCAGACCCGCCTCGATGGCGGCCCACTCGCCGGCGTCCAGCACCAGGGGCACCGGGTCCAGTTCCCAGGTGCGGGTGTAGCCGCGCGGATCGTCGTAGACGTGGTAGGTGACGCCGTTCTCGCGCAGCAGCCGCTTGATGCGCTGGTTGCGCGCCGACCAGTCGCGCGCCGACAGGGTGGACAGGCCGGTGACCAGTTCCCGCCAATGCGGACGCACCCCGGCCTCCGCATCCCACATCTCGTCCCAGGCGTCGGCCAGGGCGTGGTAATCCGGAGTGTCGGGAAACAGGGTGGTCTGGGTCGAGGTCATTCAGGCTGGCGGCGCAGGTCCAGCGTGTAAGGATACTCGGTGAGCAATTCCTCCGGCGGCGGCGCCATCGGCCCGAGGCGGCCACCCTGGGGTAAAAACTCGGCCAGGCGGGCCAGGTCGGGCGGCACCGGCAGCGCGCCCGGGGTGTGGCCCCAGGGCCAGTAGCGGTTGACCCGGCGCGCCTCGGCTTCGAAGGCATTCACCGGGAACACGTCGTAGCTGCGGCCGCCGGGATGGGAGACATGGTAGGTGCAGCCGCCGATGGCCTTGCCGCTCCAGGTGTCGATGAGGTCGATGACGAGGGGCGAGTGCACGCCGATGGTGGGATGCAGCGCCGAGGGCGGCTGCCAGGCCCGGTAGCGGATGCCGGCGACGTATTCGCCGTGGCATCCGGTGTTGCGCAGCGGCACGCGGCGGCCGTTGCAGGCCAGGACATGGCGGTTGTCGGTGAGGCCGCTGACCTTCACCTGCACGCGCTCCACCGACGAGTCGACGAAACGCGCGGTGCCGACGTTGGTGAGTTCCTCGCCGAGCACGTGCCAGGGTTCCATGGCGGTACGCAACTCGATCTCGATGTCGTCGATCTTCACCGTGCCGATGCGCGGGAAGCGGAACTCGATGAAGGGATCGAGCCAGTCGTCCTGGTAGGGGAAGCCCGCCTCGCGCACGTCGCGCAGGGCGTCGAGCACGTCGGCGCGGACGTGATGCGGCAGCATGAAACGGTCGTGCAGTTCCGTACCCCAGCGCACCAGCTTGTGGCGGTAGGGCTTGTCCCAGAAGCGCGCCACCAGGCAGCGCAGCAGCAGCATCTGCGCGGCGCTCATCTGCCAGTGCGGCGGCATCTCGAAGCCGCGGAACTCCACCAGGCCCTGGCGGCCGCTCGGGCTGTCCGGGGAATACAGCTTGTCGATGGAGAACTCGGAACGATGGGTGTTGCCGGTGAGGTCCACCAGCAGGTTGCGCAACAAGCGGTCCACCAGCCAGAGCTGGCTCACCTCCCCCTTCGGCATCTGCTGGAAGGCGATCTCCAGTTCGTACAGCTTCTCGTCGCGGCCCTCGTCCACCCTGGGCGCCTGGCTGGTGGGGCCGATGAACAGTCCGGAGAACAGGTAGGACAGGCCGGGATGGTGCTGCCAGAAGGTGACCAGGCTCATGAGCAGGTCGGGCCGGCGCAGCATGGGGCTGTCCTGGGGGGTGGGGCCGCCCAGGGTGACGTGGTTGCCGCCGCCGGTGCCGGTATGCCGCCCGTCCAGCATGAATTTTTCCGTGGTCAGGCGGGCCAGGCGCGCCTCCTCGTAGAGGTCGCGGGTGTTGGCCACCAGTTCGTCCCAGGAAGAGGCCGGGTGGATGTTGACCTCGATGACGCCGGGGTCGGGGGTGACCATGAGGCGCTGGAGGCGGTAGTCGCGGGGCGGTTCATAGCCCTCAAGGATGACCGGGGTTCGCAGTTGGCCGGCCACGGCCTCCACCGCCGAGGTGAGGGCCAGGTAGTGTTCGAGCACGGAAAGCGGCGGCATGAAGACGCGGATGACGCCACCCCGGGCTTCCACGCACAGGGCCGTATGGGGCACGTCTATTGCATTTCCCCCCTTTGAAAAAGGGGGGGTGGGGGGATTCAAAGACCTGGCGATACCATCTGAATCCCCCCCCGCCGCCCATTTCCAAAGGGGGGAGTCGGTTTGCGGCGCATCCGCCAGCGGCTGGTTCTGGATATCCGGATGGCTCGCCAACTCCGGCTCGAAGGAGGCAAAGCGTCGCGCGATCTCGCCAAAGCCGTCCGGCAGGGCCTCCCGCGGCGCGAACAGATCCAGGGGCCAGGTCGGTTCCTTCTTCTCCTCGGCCACCCAGGGCAGGCTGGCCAGGGGCAGGCGCAGGCCCATGGGCGAATCGCCGGGCATCAGATACAGGCGGTCGCGGCGGAATTCCCACGGCCCGCTCCGCCAGGTCCCGGCATGCCAGTCCCAGGCCAGGGGCAGGGCATAGCCGACCGGCTCGTCCAGACCCCGTGACAACTTCTCGGCCAGGCTGCGTCGTGCCTGGGGATCCTTCAGGTTGGCCTTGGCCGGGTCCAGGTTGGCCGGGACCTCGGCTTCCTTGAGCAGGTAGTACAAGGCATCCTCGTAACCCGGCTGGATGGCGCGGGCGGGCAGACCGAGGCGCTCGGCCAGGGCCTTGATGAAAACGGCGGCATGGGCGGCGGTATGGCCATAATCCTTGCCCTCATCGGCCAGCAGCCGCGGATTCGTCCACAGCGGAATGCCATCCGTCCGCCAGAACAGGCCCAGCGCCCAGCGCGGCAAGGGTTCGCCCGGATACCACTTGCCCTGGCCGGAGAAACGCAGGCCGCCGGGGGCGAAGCGCGCGCCCAGCCGCTGCCACAGGTCCTGCGCCCGCTCCAGCTTGTGGGCGCCGAGGGCGGCGCTGTTCCACTGGGCCGATTCCATGTCGTCAATGGAGATGAAGGTGGGTTCGCCGCCCATGGTCAGGCGCACGTCCTGGTCGGCCAGCCGCTGATCCACGGCCCGGCCCAGGGCATCGACGGCGATCCACTGGTCATCCCGGTAGGGTTTGGTGACGCGCGGATCCTCGTGGATGCGGGTGACGGTGTTCTCGAAGCTGAAGCTCACCTCGCAGGGGTCGGTGGCCCCGGTCACCGGGGCGGCGCTGACCGGGTCCGGCGTGCAGGCCAGGGGAATGTGGCCCTCGCCGGCGAACAGGCCGGAGGTGGGATCCAGGCCGATCCAACCGGCGCCGGGCACGTAGACCTCTGCCCAGGCGTGCAGGTCGGTGAAGTCCGCCTCCGGGCCCGAGGGGCCGTCCAGGGATTTCACGTCGGCGGTGAGCTGCACCAGGTAGCCGGACACGAAGCGGGCGGCGAAGCCCAGGTGGCGCAGGATGTTGACCAGCAGCCAGGCGCTGTCCCGGCAGGAGCCCAGGGCCCGCTCCAGGGTTTCCTCGCAGGTCTGCACGCCGGGCTCCATGCGCACGGTGTAGCGGATGTCTCGCCACAGGCGCTGGTTGAGCGCCACCAGGAAGGGCACCATGGCTGCCTTGTCCCGTTTCACGCCATCCAGCCACTGCATCAGCAAGGTGCCGGATTCAGCCAGTTCCCGGTAGGGAATCAACTCCTTGGCCGACTGGGCGTCGTAGTCGAAGGGATAGTGCTCGGCGTGCTCCTCCAGGAAGAAGTCGAAGGGGTTGATCACCGTCATGTCGGCGATGACCTCCACCTCGATGCCGAAGCGGGTGGTCTTCTCCGGAAAGACCAGGCGGGCCAGGAAGTTGCCGAAGGGATCCTGCTGCCAATTGATGAAGTGCTTCTCCGGGCTGACGCGCAGGGAATAGCCGAGGATGGGCGTGCGACTGTGCACCGCCGGACGCAGGCGCAGAACGTGGGGGCCCATGCTCACCGGGCGGTCATAGTGGTAATGGGTCTTGTGGCGGATGGCGACGCGGATGGTCATGGCGGTCTCGGCCAAAAAAAACGCCCGGCAGGGCGTGGACAAAGGGAGGAGAGGAGCATGTTGTGGTTATGAGGGGAAATCACGGCCCGATCCTTGCAAGAGGGATGCCAACCGCGCGCACGCCGCCCGTCATTTCCGAACACCCGGCCACGGGCGGCGGTGCGCGGCGGGAGAAGGCCCGAGCGGGGGCCGGTGCCGCCGCCCGATGCGTGGAGAAGTGCACCATGGCGGTGCGCACGGCTTCAACTCGGGGCGCTTGGTGCCGATCATGCCGGCCGGCGCGGCCCCTCTCGAATATTTGGCGCGGAAAGCGATAATGCGCCGGGTTCAATCCGCCAAGGGGTGGAAACCATGCAGTTTTCCTGGAAGGACATCATTTTTCAGCAGCGCGAGAAGCTGGCGCAGTTGCTGCACGAGCCGCTCGCCCGGCTGGCGGAGCAATGCGCGCCGGCCTGGGGCGACCGGGAGGGCATGAACGCGGTCCTGCTGGCGGGTTTTGCCGACATCCCGCACTGCACCTTCCTCTACGGCGTGAACGCCGACGGCATCCAGCTCTGCGACAACGTCGGCAAGAGCGGCCTGACGCCCGGCCACTTCGGCCGCGACCGTTCGCAGCGCCCGTACATGCAGGAAGCGGTGCCGGCCTGGGGCTTTCTGCTGTCCGATTCCTACATCAGTATGCTCAATCAGCGCCCCTCCCTCACCGCCCTGCAGATCGTGCGCCGGGATGGCCGCGTGCTCGGCTACCTGGGCGCCGACTTCGACCTGCGCGACCTGCCCGCCACCTCGCATCTCTACGAGGAACCCGGCAACTGGCGGCAGATCAAGGGCGACCCGGCGATCCGCGGCAATGTCTTTTACCAGTGCCGGGTGGACAGCCCGATGGACCAGAGCATGGACAAGGCCCTGTCCATCCTGGAGGAACTGCTCACCCAGCGCGGCGTGTTCCAGTGCCAGATCCACTTCTCCAGTAGCCAGGCCACCATCTGGACGCTGGACGACCCCTACCGCTACCGCATCCTCGACCAGGAGGCACTGGCCGACCCCGACATCTGCCTGGCGTATCCGCCACAGACCTACCCTGCCGACGCCGTCATCCCCATGCCGGCCATCGCCCGCATCCTGCAGAACCTGCGTACCCTGCGCATGGCCGACGAGAACATTTATCTGCGCATGTCGTCGATCAACCTGTTCAACGGCATGGTCAGCCTGACCTTTTCCTGCGACGGCACGCACTACCTGCGCTACGACGAGTTCCTCGGCCAGGCCAGCCCCTTCGGCTTCACCGGCGGCGAATAATCCGCCCTGCCGTGCTTTGCTTCCGGGTGCGCGCGGCTATGCTGAAGGGAAAGAGGGCGGGCTGCACGCCGCCGCGAGAAGACGCGAACACCCCATACACGCAAAGGAGCTCACGATGATGTCGATATGCCGCTGGTTCTCCGTCCCGCGCGCCGCCACCCTGGCGGTGGGCGTACTGTTGTTGTGCGCCGGTCCCGCCGTCGCCGCCGGCAATCTCCAGGCGGGCGCGCAGAAATCGCAGTACTGCAGCACCTGCCACGGCCCCACCGGCAACTACACCCATACCGGCACACCCAGACTGGCCGGCCAGAGCGCGGAGGCCTTCTCCGCCATGCTGAAGCAATTCAGGGCCGCCAAGCGCCACACCCACCCGATGATGAGCGTGCTCACGCACGGTCTCAGCGACCAGGACATTGCCGACCTGGCCGCGTTCTATGCCGCGCAGAAGGTGGAAAACAGCCTGAACCGCTATACCCCGCCGCCCCTGCAATGAGGGTTCAAAGCAGGCCCGCCGCCCACTCGATCGGCCAACGCGCGGCGGCCGCCACGAGCAGCGCCACACCCACGGAAAGCGCCACCGAATAGAGCGCGTCGCGGCGCCCCAGCAGCCTCAGCATCATGGCGAAGGTGGAGACGCAGGGCACGTAGAAGGTGAGGAACACCAGGAAGGTGACGATCTGGGCGGTATCCAGCACCCCGGTCAGGTCCTGGGTGCCCAGGGCCTGGAAGACCATGAGCAGGGACAACTCCTTGCGCAGCACGCCGAACAGGATGGGCACCCCGAGGGCGACCGGCAGCCCCAGCCACCAGGCGGTCACCGGCGTCAGCGCGAGGTTGATCCAGGCATCGGCGCCGAAGTGGCCGAGCACCGCGAGCAGCACACTGCCGGCGACCAGCAGCGGCAGCACGATGCTGACGATGTCGCGGCTGCGCTCCCAGGTATTGGCCAGCACCGAGCGCGCGGTGGGCACGGCGTAATCGGGAATCGCCAGGATCATGCCCGGCGTGGTCTCGGGATAGCGCCGCTTGAGGAAGCGCCCGACCAGGCTGACGACGACCGGGGTGAGCATGAACAACAGGAACACGCCGAGGCCGCCGAGATACTTGCCGCCCACCGCCAGCAGGATGGCGGAGCGCGCCGAGCAGGGCAGGAAGGTGATGAGCAGCGAGGCCACGGCGCGGTCGCGGCCGTGCGTCACGGCGGCCGTCGCGGCCAGGGCCGGCACGTTGCAGCCCAGGCCCATGAGGAAAGGCAGAGCAACGCCGCCGTGCAGGCCGAGGCGGTGGAAGCCGCGATCCACGACGAAGGCGACGCGGTGCATGATGCCGGACTCCTCCAGCAGCACCAGCAGCACCAGCAGGGGAAGCATGTAGGGGATGACGATGCCGAGCAGGCCGATACAGCCGTCCAGCACCGCGCGGGCAACTATGCCGGCGAGCGACTCGGGGCGCCAGGGCTCGGCCCATTCGATCAGGCGCGCCACCGTCAGCGCGTCGAGAAAGGCGCTGACCTCGAAGACGAAGAACAGCACCAGGGCGAACACCGCCAGGGTGCCGGCGAAGCCCCAGCGCGGATGCAGGAACAGTTCGTCGGCCCAGCGTTGCCAGCGTGGCGGCGTGGCCTCGCCGCCCGGCCGGGTGACCGCCTCGTGCAGCAGGGCGGCGCGATGGTGGCGGTCGGCGTGGATTTCCTCCGCCAGCGGACGCGGCAGCGCCTCGGCGGCGGCGGCGCGGGCGGCGAGCAGGCGCGCGTGCCGATCGGGGAAGTGGGCGCGCAGCTCCTCGGCGAAATAGTCGTCGTTCTCCGCCAGTTGCAGCGTCAGCAGCGTCTCCGGCACGGCGAAGGCGGCGGCCACCTCGGCGTCGCTCGCGATGCCGGCGATGGCATCGAGCCGCGCGGCGATATGCGGGCTGGGCTCATGCCGGGGTGCGACCCCGGTGCCGGCGCGGGTCTCCCGCGCCACCCGCACCACCACGGAAAACAGATCGGCCAGGCCGATGCCCATGTGCGCCACGGTCGCCACCACCGGCGCGCCCAGACGCGCGGCGAGGGCGCGCGCGTTGATGAAGCGGTGTTTGGCGCGCGCCTCGTCCATGCGGTTGAGGGCGATCACCATGGGCCTGCCCAGTTGCGCGAGCTCCAGGGCCAGTTCCAGGTCGCGCTCCAGGTCGGTGGCATCCACCACCAGCAGCAGCACGTCCGGCGCGGGGAAAGCCTTCTCCGGCTGATGCGACTCGTGGCGGGCGATGGCCGGCCAGCGATCACCCCACAGCAGATACTTCAGGACCACCGCCGCATCACCGCCGAGCTGGTGGAAGCTGTCGATGTCCGGCAGGGCGACCAGGGAAATCTGCTCCACCCCCACTTCCACCAGGCATTCCTCATAGGCTGGACCGATGCCCGCCAGGCGCTCGTGGCGCGTGGCGGTGCTGGAAGCGGCGCGGAAGATGCTCGCCTTGCCGTTGCCGGCGCGTCCGACGATGGCCACGCGCGGCCGCCCGCTACCGCGCCGGATGGGGCCGTGCAGGGGATGCACCGTGACGGATGAGGCAGTGGACGGGGTGGGGTTCATGCCTGGCTCGCGCGAACCGCGCACAGCCCTGTTTGGTTGCGTCCGGATCACCCCACCTCAGGGCTGCCCAGCCGCCCCGGCCTGTTCCAGGCGCAGCTTTTCCAGTTGCGCCGCCGCGTCCAGCTGGTTGAGGACCTGGGCCTTGGTTTCCTCGGCCTGGCGCGCGGCATCGGCCTGGGTCTTGGCGCCGACGGCGGCGGTACCGATGGTTTCGGCGCCGCAGCCAACCAGCAGGAACAGCAACGGAATCGAGCGAATCAGGGCGGGCATGCCATGCCTCCTGGATGAAAAATGCCAGTGTACGGCCGGGCCCGCGGCCTGTGGTGTTTCGTTGACGCCGGCCGGTGCGTCTCCGGGCCATTCCCGGCGCCTCAAGCCGGCTCCATTAGCGAGCCCTTATAATGCGGCGGCTTTCTTCTTCCCCGAGCCGCCATGATCCAATACTCCACCTCCACGGCCGTCAACCTGGCCCTCACCGTCCTGGTCCTGTTTTCGCTGGTCACCTGGGCCCTGATCTTCGCCAAGGGCTGGCTGCAATGGCGCATCCGCCAGGAGAACGCCGGATTCACGCAACGCTTCTGGCAGGCCGCCGACCTGTCCGGTGCCGAGAAGATCGCCGGCGAGTCCTCCGGCGCCCTCGCCCGGCTCGCCAAACAGGGTTTCGCCACCCTGCGCCAGATGGGCGAGAGGAAGACCCTGGCCGACTCCGGCGATCGCCAGGCGGTGATGGAACGCAGCCTGTCGCAGCAGGTGCGCAAGGAACAACACACGCTGGAATCGGGGCTCATGCTGCTCGCCAGCATCGGCAGCACCGCCCCCTTCGTCGGCCTGTTCGGCACCGTCTGGGGAATCATGAACGCCATGGAGAACATCGCCCGCTCGGGTTCCTCCGGCCTGGAAGTGGTGGCCGGCCCGGTTGGCGAGGCGCTGCTTGCCACCGCCATCGGCATCGCCGCCGCCATCCCCGCCGTGCTCGCCTACAACTACGGTGTGCGCGTCACCCGTTTGAGCGTGGCCGAGATGGAGCGCTTCGCCCACGATTTCATGAACCTGGCCTGCTGCGCAGAAGACAAGAAGTCCTGACATGGCGTTGCAGCCCTCCTCCCCTCTGGTCTCGCGGGAGACCGATTTCCAGGCGATGAGCGAGATCAACGTCACGCCCCTGGTGGACGTGATGCTGGTGTTGCTCACCATCTTCATGATCACGGCCCCCTTCCTGCTCCAGTCGGTGCAGGTAAAGCTGCCGGAGACCTCCCCGGTCGCCGCCCTCAAGCCCGCCCAGGCCCTGGTGGTCAGCGTGCAGCCGGACGGCAAGGCCTTCCTGGGCAAGGACGCCATCGAGCTGCCGGCCCTGGAATCCCGCCTCAAGGCAGAGATCACGCGGGCGCCGGAACTGACGGTGCAGTTGCGCGCGGATGCCGGCGTGCCCTACGGCCGCATCACCGAGGTGATGGCCGCGGTCAGCCGCGCCGGCGTCGCCAAGCTCACCTTCATCACCGCGCACGCGCCGGGCAAGGCGAAAGAGGCGCGGTGAAGCTACCCGTTCTCCTCCTCGCCCTGCTGGCCCGCCTGGAGACCCGCCACTGGGTCGCGCTCGGCGCCAGCGCCGTGCTGCACTTGGCCGTCTATCTGGGCATGGATTCGCCGCCGCCGCCGGAACCCCGGCCGGTGAGCTTCGAGATCGCCCTGGAGCCGCCCAAGCCCGAGGCGCCGACGCGGGTGAAAAGCAAGGCCAAGACCAAGCTGGCCGACTCCAAGGCGAAGAAGACCCAGGCCAAGCGCAAGCCCGCGCAGCGCGAACCCTATACCGTGGAAGCCAAGTGGCGCGGCGAGGCCCGGCCGGCGAAGGACGCGCCCAAGCTGGAACTGCCCGACGCCCGGACCCTGGGCGTTCAGGCCCCGCTCGAGGAGATCGTCAAACCCGCCGCCAAGATACCGCCCAGCATGGCCAAAGCGGACGCGAAGCCAGAAGCCGTCCAGGCGGAAACCCCCGCGGCCGCCCAGGCTGCCGCGCAAGCCGCTTCCCAGGCGGCCGAGGCAGCCCAGCTTGCCGATCCCGGTACCGGTGGCGGCAGCCTGGCCAGCGCCGGTGGATCCGCCGGGGGATCCCCCGGCGACCCGGGTATCGCCTTGGCCGCGAGCTCCAGCCTGAGCCGTGGCGGCCTCCACCCGGGCGGGCTCTCGCGCGGTGGCCAGGGCGTGGAAGCGCGCGCCGGCCTCGCCGCCAGCAGCGCCGCCGGACAGGCCGGCGCGGGTAGTGGCAACCTGGCCTCCAGCGCAAGCGCCGGCAGCGGCATGCAGATCGCGGCGGGCAGTGGTGCCCAGAGCCAGTCCAGCCTGGAAGCCCCGGCCCTCACCGGCGGCGAACCGCAGGGCATCCGCCTGACCGCCACCGGCACCCTGACCGAACGGGCCACACTGCCGGCCGGCGCCGGCGCCCTGGCGGCGGGTCCGGTTGCGCCGGATTCGGGGCGGGCCGCGCCGCACCAGGCGCAAGGCGACGGCATCTCCCTGGCAAGCGCCCGGGCAGGCGGCGCGGCGGCCCTGCCGCAAACCGGCGCGGATAAACAGGCTGGCGGCGGCGCCAGCACGCACGGGGGATCCGCTGCCGCGCGAGCGGCCGGCGCGGCCCCGGGCAAACTGGCCCGCGTCGGCGACGGTGGCAAGGACGGCCCCGCCAGCGCGACCACCCGGGCCAAGACCAAGGTCGCCGGCGGCGCGGCCAGCGAGCGTGGCGCGACGGCCGCCGGCGACGGTTCCGGCGCGGGCAGGACCCTGGTGGCCAGCCTGGGCAGCGCCGACCCGTCTGCGGCGGGCAGCCGGCGCACCGCCCTGAGCTCGCCCACCGGCGGCCCCGGCTCTTCGCAGAGTGGCAAGAGTCTTGGCCTGGCCCCCGGCGAGCCGGGCAGCAGTCCCAATCTGGCCGTCACCTTGCCCGCCCTGGTGGCGAAATCAGGTAGTGGCCGCGGCGATCGCGGTGGCGGTGGTGCGGGCGCTGGCGCCGGCGTAGCCTCCGGCGGCGCAGGCAGCGGCGGCGCTTATCCCGGCACGGCGGCATTGCGTGCCGGTAGCGCCGATGGCGGCGGCGCCAGCGGGTCTGGACTCGCCCTGGCCGGCGGCCAGGGTGCGGCCACCGCAGTGCCCGCCGGCATGCGCGCCGTCGCCGGCGGACAAGGCGGCACCGGCAGCGGCACCGCGAGCGGGAGCGGCAGCGGCCACGCCAGCTCCGGCATCGACCAGGATGGCGCGCGCCTGGTCGCGATCAAGGTCGCCGATCGCCAGATCATGCGGGCGGACAGCCAGCTGCAGGCCCTCGACGTGCTCGCCCCTTCCATCTACTGCCCGCTGCCCCTGCCCGGCCACAGCTTCCCCGACAACCGCCCGCCCAAGCCCGACGTGCAGCTCACCAGCCAACCCGCCTACGCGCCGGACAACCCAAGTTTCATCTTCCCCATCCAGGCCTGGGCCGGCAGCATCCAGGGCAAGGCCATCGTCCGCGTGGAAGTGCAGCCGGACGGCAAGCCAGGCCGCATGTGGCTGAAGCAGTCCAGCGGCAGCGGCCTGCTGGACCGCGACGCGCAATCGCAACTGACCTTCTGGCGCTTCATCCCGGCGCGCAAGAACGGCCAGCCGGTGACCGCATGGATCGACGTGCCGGTGGTCTATCGCTTGCAGGATGCCAAGAGATGAACCCAGGGAACCCCTTTTCGTGAAAGGAACCGCCATGAATCTTCGCGTGCCTGCCCTCCTCCTCGCCCTCTCCCTGCCGCTGCCGGCGGCGGCACAGATGCCCCTGCCGGTGCCCGACCCGATGCAGGCCATGCAGATGGCCCTGCGCTACTACCAGATGGCGGCCCAGGCCGGCGACCCCGAAGCACAGACCAAGATGGGCTGGATGTTCGAGAACGGCCTGGGCGTAACCAAGGACATGACCAAGGCCGCCGAGTGGTACGGCCGCGCCGCGCAGCAGAATGAACCGGTGGGCCTCTACAACCTGGGCCTCATGTTCCTGCGCGGCCAGGGCGTCACCCAGGACATGGACCAGGCCGCGAAACTGATGACCGGCGCCGCCGAACTCAACATGGCCGCCGCCCAGTCGCAACTCGCCGTGCTGCACGAACAGGGACTGGGCGTGCCGCGCGACCCGGCGATGGCCGCCCACTGGCTGAGGAAGGCCGCCGAACTGGGCGACGTGCCGGCGCAGAACAATCTGGCCATCAAGTACGCCACCGGCAACGGCGTGCCCGTCGACTTCAAGGAAGCCGTGGTCTGGTTCACCAAGGCCGCCGAGGCCGGCAATGCCGAGGCGCAGGGCAACCTCGGCCTGATCTATCGCGACGGCATGGGCGGCATCGCGCAGGACTATCTGGCCGCCGCCAACTGGATGGCGCTGGCCGGCAGCCAGGGCCACGTTCCGTCGATGAGCCGCCTCGGCTGGATGTTCGAGAAGGGCCAGGGCGTGCCGAAGAACCTGACCGAGGCCGCGCGCTGGTTCAAGCAGGCCGCCGACGCCGGCGACGCTGCCTCCGCCACGCATCTGGGCTGGCTCCTGGAGACCGGCGCAGTCGGAAAGGCCGACCTGCCCGGCGCCCTTGCCCTCTACGAGAAGGCCGCCCAGGCCGGCGACGCCGCCGCCCAGAACAACCTGGGCCGGCTCTATCGAGAAGGCCAGGGTGTCGCCCAGGACTTCGCCAAGGCGCGCGATTGGTTTCTCAAGGCCGCCGCCCAGGGCGAACCCCTGGCCTGGTACAACCTGGGCCTGATGGCCGAGCAGGGCCAGGGCATGGAGAAGAACGAGAAGGAGGCGATGGACTGGCTGCGCCGCGCCGCCGAGAAGAACCTGCCCGCCGCCCAGGGCCGCCTGGGCTGGCTGCTGTCCAGGGCCGGCAACGCCGACGAGGCCGTCGTCCTGCTCGGCAAGGCCGCCGAAGCCGGCGACGTCGCCGCGCAGAACAACCTCGGCGTCATCCACGAGCAAGGCCGCGGCGTGGCCAAGGACCTGGCCGCCGCCGCCAGGTGGTACCGCAAGGCCGCCGAAGCCGGCGACAAGGTCGCGCAGCACAACCTCGGCGTGCTCTACCGCGACGGCGCCGGTGTCGAGAAGAGCGAAGCCGAGGCCATGGCCTGGTTCCAGAAATCGGCCGACCAGGGTTACGCCAAGGCCCAGCTCAGCCTCGGGCAGTTGTACGAGCGCATGGCGGGGCAGGCACCGAAGAAGTGAGCGCCTGCTTGCGCAGTCCGCGCGTCCGCCTGATGCCCACCTCCGCTTGAACAGGTATGTCGGAAGAGTTCTCGCCGCGTTTCCAGGCCCTTTTCTTCGAGGTGTATGAAGCCCTGCCCCGGCAGGGCCCCGGCGACCGTGCCAGCGCTGCGAGGGCGCTCGGCCTGTGCGGGACATTGCCGCCGTCGCCGGCGGTGCTCGACCTGGGTTGCGGCGTCGGCGGGCAAACCCTGTATCTGGCGGAACTCACGGCGGGCCGCATCCTGGCCCTGGACACGCACACGCCCAGCATCGAACGCCTGCGCGCGACCCTCGCCGAGCGCGGCCTGGCGCACCGGGTCGAGGCGCGGGTGGCGGACATGGCGGCGCCGGGACTGGCGCCCGCCAGCTTCGATCTGGTCTGGTCGGAAGGCGCGCTCTACAACATCGGCCTCGACCACGCCCTGCGCAACATCCATGCGCTGCTGCGCCCCGGCGGCCATCTCGTCTTCACCGACGCGGTCTGGCGCAAGGAGGACCCGCCCGCCGAGGTCCGGGCCGGCTTCGACCAGGAATACCCAACGATGGCATGGACCGGCGACGTGCTGGCGACCATCGAACGACACGATTTTGCCGTGCTGGGCCACTTCATCCTGCCGGACGAGGCGTGGTGGACCGATTTCTACACGCCGATGCTGGCGCGCATCGAGGCCTTGCGCCGGCGGTACGCCGGCGACGCGGAAGCCGCCGGCGTGCTCGACCAACTCGCCCGCGAACCGGAACTGCATCGCCTGTATTCCGACTATTACGCCTACGAGTATTTCGTCGCGCGCCGGCCTGCCTAAGCCGACCGCCTCGCCGGAGACGACGGCGGAGTCCCCCTTGTGGTGCCGGGGTTGCATCCCCACCCTATACGGCGAGAATCCCGCATCCACATCAACCCCTGCATCGAGACCCGCCTTGGACGCCCACGCCCTCGCTCCCGAAGAGCATTTCATCCAAAAAGAACCTTATTACGAAGCGGTCGGCAACGAGATCGCCATCTTCGAGGCGGCCTACCGGCACAAGCTGCCCATCCTGCTGAAGGGCCCCACCGGCTGCGGCAAGACCCGCTTCATGGAGTACATGGCCTGGCACCTGAAGCGGCCGCTGATCACGGTGTCCTGCCATGACGACCTCACCGCCTCCGATCTCGTTGGCCGCTACCTGGTGAAGGGCGGCGAAACCGTCTGGGTGGACGGTCCGATGACCCGGGCGGTGCGGGTAGGCGGCATCTGCTACCTGGACGAGATCGTCGAGGCGCGCAAGGACACCATGGTGGTCATCCATCCCCTGGCCGACGACCGCCGCACCCTGCCCATGGAAAAGCTGGGCCAGTTGCTGGAGGCGCCGGAGGATTTCTGCCTGGCCATCTCCTACAACCCGGGCTACCAGAGCGTGCTGAAGGACCTCAAGCAGTCCACCCGCCAGCGCTTCGTCGCCCTGGAGTTCGACTACCCGGCGGCGGAACTGGAGCGCAAGATCGTCGCCGCCGAATCCGGCGTCGACATGGCGCTCGCCGACAAGCTGGTGAAGTTCGCGCGCATGACCCGCAACCTCAAGGGCAGCGGTCTCGAGGAAGGCGCCTCAACCCGCCTGCTGGTGCACGCCGGCAAGCTCATCGCCGGTGGCATCGACCCGGTCACCGCCTGCCGCGGGGCGGTGGCCCAGGCGGTGACGGACGACGCGGACATGCTCGCCGCCATTCAGGAACTCTCCTCCTCCATCTTCTGATGCCTGGCATCACGCGCTCCGCCGCCGAGATCACCGAACTGCTGGAAGGCTGGCTGGAGGCGGATTTCTCCTTCCGCAAGGTGGGACCGACGGCGCAGAAGATCGCCGCCCTGTCCGTCGCCGAACAGGATTTCATCCTCGACTGGACCAAGCGCGTGGCCAGTTCCAACCTGGAGGTGGCCTGGCAGTTCGCGCGCCGGGCGCCGGCCCTGATCGGCTCCATGGACCGCCGCCTCATGGAAGCCTGGGTGCTCGGCGCCTGCGACGTCTACGACCGCCAGGGCCTTCGCCACGCCCTGACGGTGATGGAGGAGGCCGACCACTTCGCCGAACGGCAATTGGAAATGACCGCCGGCGTGCTGTTCGAGGACGTCGCCGGCGTGCTGGGCAACTTCGTGCGCGGCCTGTCCGGGCGCAAGCTGGCGGTGGCCCAGGACAAGCAGGCCTACACCGATACCGAGAAGGTCTACCTGCCGGGCGTGCTGGCCCGCTTTCCCGTCGCCGAGGACAACTTCAAGCTGGCCAAGGCCATGCTCGCCCTGCTCTGGGCGCAGACCCGTTTCGGTACCTTCCGCGCCGACCTGGTCGCGGCCTGCGCCGGTTTTCCCCACCCCGACCGCGCCCTGGGCCAGTTGCATGCCCTGGAAACCCTGCGCCTGAGCGCCCGCATCGCACAGGAACTGCCCGGCCTGTACCGCGAGATGGAACGCCTGAAGCAGGCCCTCGGCGAAGCCCTGCCGGCGGGCTGGGAACGCTTCGCTCGGCGACTGGCGGAACCCGAAGCGGATATCGAGGACAGCCTGATCCTGCTCGGCGACGCCTACCAGTTGCCGGATTTCCGGCCCTGGTGCTACCAGGGCGAACTGCGCCCGGACGCGGTGGCCGCCGCCTTCGCCGCCCGCCGCGAGAAGGAAAAGGCGCGCCTGCGCGTGAAGCTGGCGGAACTGCTGGAGGAACACACGCGGCATCGTCCGCCGCAAGCCGCCGAGTCGGAAGAGGCCGAGGCGCCCCCGCGTTTCGATGCGGAGATCACCGACGGGGACGGCCGCCTCGACCTGGAACTCACCCTGGATGGTTTGCCCATCGCGCCGCCCGAGGACGTCAAGCAGCTGATGGCCTCGGTCTGGCTGGATTTCGGCGACATCCCGCCCGAGTATCTGGTGCCGGCCGGCGACGGCGAGTACGACGCCAGCCTGCTCGGCGAGCAGCGCGCCGACCCGGACTCGGTGTGGCAGGGCACCTACCACGAGGAGGGCGCCAGCTTCTATTCCGAGTGGGACATGGGCCGCCAGCACTACCGCAAGAACTGGTGCGTGATGCGGGAGAAGGACGTGGTGCCGGTGTATGACGGCTTCCACCGGGAGACCCTGGACAAGCACGCGGCCCTGGTCAAGCACCTGCGCCGCGCCTTCGAAGCCATGCGCGACGAGAACCGTCTGCTGAAGCGGCAGGCCTGGGGCGACGACGTCGACATCGACGCCCTGGTCGAGGCCATCGCCGACGCGCGCGACGGCAGCGAGATGTCGGACCGCCTGTTCGTGCGCCAGCACCGCGCCGAGCGCAGCATCGCGGTGGCCTTTATGGTCGACATGAGCGGCTCCACCAAGGGCTGGATCAACGAGGCGGAGCGGGAAGCCCTGGTGCTGCTGTGCGAGGCCCTGGAACGCCTCGGCGACCGCTACGCGATCTATGGCTTTTCCGGCATCACCCGCAAGCGCTGCGAGCTGTTCCGCATCAAGACCTTCGGGGAGCCCTACAACGACGAGGTGAAGGCCCGCATCTCCGGCATCCGCGCGCAGGAATACACGCGCATGGGCTTCGCCATCCGTCATCTCAGCGAACTGCTGCAGGGCGTGGAAGCCCGCACCAAGGTGCTGATCACCCTGTCCGACGGGCGTCCGGACGACTACTTCGACATCTACCGCGGCCAGTACGGCATCGAGGACACGCGCATGGCGCTGATCGAGGCGAGGCGGGCCGGCGTGCATCCGTTCTGCATCACCATCGACCGCGATGCCCGCGACTACCTGCCGCACATGTACGGTCCCGCCCGCTACATCATCCTGGACGACGTCAAGGACCTGCCCTTCAAGATCTCGGACATCTACCGGAGACTCACCGCATAGCGCGCTCCGAGCCCTGTAGTTTTTCCGGCGGCGGCCGTTATTGACGGAGTCCATGCCGCACGCCTGAACCATGAGCGCATCCACCCGAGTAACCCTGCGCCAGATTCTCAACGAGTCGGTGCATACGGTATCGCCCGACGTCCGTCTGGGCGACGCGCTGCGAGGCATGAGCGAAAAGCGCATCAGTTGCGTGGTGGTGGTCGACGCGGGCAGGCCGGTGGGCATCTTCACCGAGCGCGACAGTGTCGGCCTGATGGCGCGCGGAGAACGGCTCGAGGATCTGCCGATGCGGGCGTGCATGCGCGCGCCCCTGCTGGTGTCGCGCCTGGGCATGGACCATCACCGCGCCTACCAGATCATGGCCGCCGGCAATGCGCGGCACCTGGTGGCCGTGAGCGAGGACGGCCTGCTGCTCGGTCTGATTACCGAGGGCGACCTGCTCGCCTCGATCGGCATGGAACACATGATCCAGCCGAAAACGGTGGCCGACGCCATGACCCGCGAGGTGGTCACCCTGCGCGAGGAGGACAGTCTGGCCGTGGCGGCGCGCCGCATGGCGGAACGCAGGCTGAGCTGCATCGTGGTGACGCGGGCCGGCCAGCCGGCGGGCATCCTGTCGGAACGGGACGTGGTGCGCCTGTTCCGGGAGAGCGTCGACCCCGAAGGCGTCCGCCTCGCCGAGGTGATGAGCCAGCCCCTGCACACGGTGTGGGAGAACGAACTGCTGGCGGTGGCGATGCGGCGCATGGAGGACGACGGCATCCGACGACTGGTGGTGGTGGACGCCAAGAGCGCTCTGGCCGGCCTGCTCACGCGCCACGACATCGTCAAGACCCTGCAGGAACACTACGTGGACATGCTGCAGGACACCATCGACCGCCTGGAGCGGGACCTGCACGTCACCCGCGACCGGCTCGAATCGGTGGAGCATCGCCTGCTGCGGCGCAGCGTCATGGATCAGGTCAGCGACGCGGTGCTGGTCATCGAACTGGACAGCGGCCGCGTGGTCGAGGCCAACGCGGCCACCCTCGAATTCCTGGATCTGGACCACGACGAACTGCTCGCCCTGCACGGCCACGATTTCATCGAGATGTTCCCGCACGCCGCGGCCTGGCGCGCCTGGACGGATCAACTCGCGGCGGGCGGCATGCGCGAGGAGGAAACCCGGTTCCGCCGCAAGGATGGCGCCTGGGTCCCGGTGGCGATCAATCTGCGCCTCGCGCGCGGCGAAGGCCGCGCCTTCGTGGTGGCGGTGGCGCGCGACATCGCGCGGCGCAAGCAGGACGAGGCGCGCATACGCCTGGATCGTGAACAGCAGAAAGCTCTGCGTGAAGTCCTGGAAATCGGCATCGGCGACGGCGACTTGCGCGAGCGCCTGGGACGCTGTCTGGACCACCTGCTGGCGGTGTCCTGGCTCAACCTGCTGCCCAAGGCCGGTATCTTCGATCTTCCCGGCGACGGCGGCGGCCTGCGCCTGCTTGCAGAACGCAATCTGCCGGAGGCACTGCGGGTCCGCTGCGCGCGGGTCGCACTGGGCGAATGCCTGTGCGGCCGCGCCGCGCAAACCGGCGCCACGCAGTTTGCCCACTGTATCGATCACCGCCACGACATCCGCTTCCCCGACATGGCCGAGCACGGCCACTACAACCTGCCGCTGCGCTCGGGCGCGGAGGTGCTCGGCGTCCTGGTGCTCTACCTGCCGCCCCACCATCCGCATGTCGCCGAGGAACAGGAATTCCTCGAAGCGGTGGCGGACGCCCTCGCCAGCCTGCTGCGCCGCGAGCGCGCCGAGGCCGCCCTGGCCGAGAGCCGCGGCCGGCTGGGCGCGAGCGAAGCGCAGATCCGGCTGCTGCTGGACTCGACGGCGGAGGCGATCTTTGGGGTGGACACCGCCGATCGCTGCACCTTCGTCAACCGGGCCTGCCTGGATCTGCTCGGCTATGAACACGCCGACGAACTGCTGGGCCGGCCCATCCACGACCTCATCCACCACCACCACGCCGATGGCACCCCCTACCCCGCCTCGGCGTGCAGGGCGCTGCCCGCCCAACTCGACGGCAACCGCGTGCACATCGACAACGAGGTGTACTGGCGCAAGGACGGCAGCCCGCTGCCGGTGGAGTACTGGTCGCATCCGATTATTCGCGACGGCGAACTGGTGGGGGCGGTGGTTACCTTCCTGGACATCAGCGAACGCCGCCGCAACGAAGAAAAACTGCGTCTAGCCGCCCAGGTGATCGAATGCACCCTGGAAGGCGTGATGATCACCGACGTCGCCGGCCGCATCCTGTCGGTGAACAAGGCCTTCACCACCATCACCGGCTACACCGAGGCCGAGGCCGTCGGCGCCACCCCCGCCCTGCTGCGCTCCGGCCGCCACGACGCGGACTTCTACCGCGCCCTGTGGGAGACCCTGCATGCCACCGGCAGCTGGCAGGGCGAAATCTGGAATCGCGGCAAGACCGGCGAGGTGTATCCGGAATGGCTCTCCGTCAACGTGGTACGCGATCCGCTTGGCCGGGTGACGAACTACGTCGGCGTGTTTTCCGACATCAGCCAGATCAAGCATTCGGAAGCCCAACTGGAATACCTGGCGCACCACGATTCGCTGACCGACCTGCCCAACCGGGCGCTGTTCCAGTCGCGCCTGGGCCACGCCATCCACGTCGCCCGCCGCCACGGCCAGCACCTGGGCCTGTTGTTCCTCGACCTGGACGGCTTCAAGCACATCAACGACAGCCTCGGCCACCCCGCCGGCGACGAGCTCCTGCAGGCCATCGCCCGGCGCATGACCGAGCATCTGCGCGCGGTGGACACCCTGGCCCGCCTGGGCGGCGACGAATTCGTCATCCTGCTGGAGAACCTGCGCGACAGCCGCGAGGCCGCGATCGTCGCGCAGAACGTTCTGGATCTGTTCCATCAACCCTTCCGTCTGGCCGCCGGCCAGGACGTGTTCATCGGCGCCAGCATCGGCATCAGCCTGTTCCCCGACGACGCCGACGACGCCACCCGCCTGGTGCGCAACGCCGACGCCGCGCTGTATCAGGCCAAGGCGCAGGGCCGCAACACCTATCGCTACTACACCGAATCGCTCACCCACGTCGCCAACGAGCGCCTGCGCCTGGAATCCAGTCTGCGCCGCGCCCTGGAGCGGAACGAACTGGTGCTGCACTACCAGCCCCAGGTGTCGCTGCGCGACGGCATCCTGATCGGCGCCGAGGCGCTGGTGCGCTGGCAGCCGCCCGACGGCGAGCTGATTCCGCCGGCCCGCTTCATTCCCATCGCCGAGGAGGCCGGCCTCATCCGTCCGCTCGGCGAGTGGGTGCTGCGCACCGCCTGCGCCCAGTTCGAGACCTGGAGCCGGGCGGGATTGCGCGTGCCGAGCCTGGCCGTGAACCTGTCCTCGCGTCAGTTCGAGCAGCGCGATCTGGCCTCCTGCGTCACCGGCATCCTGGCGGACACCGGCTTCCCGGCGGAGCGGCTGGAACTGGAGATCACCGAGAGCGCGATCATGGCGCAGGGCGATCAGGCCATCGACATCCTCGCCCAGCTCAAGCGCCTGGGCGTCACGCTGTCGATCGACGACTTCGGCACGGGCTACTCCTCCCTGGCCTATCTGCGCCGTTTCGCGGTGGACAAACTGAAGATCGATCAGAGTTTCATCCGCGACATCCCGCACAACCTGGACGACCAGGAGATCGCCGCGACCATCATCGCCATGGCGCGCAATCTGAAGCTGCACGTACTCGCGGAGGGCGTGGAAACCGAGGAGCAGTTGGCCTTCCTGCAACTGCATGGCTGTGACGCCTGTCAGGGCTATCTGTTCAGCCCGCCCGTGCCGGCGCAAGAGTTCGAACGCTTTCTACGCGCACCAACCATGGCGGGCATGGGAACATTCCCATTGGCGTAGGGTGGCCTCGGGTCCGCGCTAAACTTGAACGACCGCCCTGTCCGCGGATCAATCCGTCGCTTTCCCCCTGGCCATGTCGAAGCTCACGCACCTTCCCATCACACCCGGTCGCTATTACAGCAACGGCTCTTACGGCCGGCCCTGGGGCGTTCGTCAAGTGGTGGCCATCACGCGGGACGCCGACAACGGCGAGGAAAGCGTCGATTTCAAAGGCATCGCCGGCACCTGCCGGCGCAAACGCGGACGCTGCGGCCTGGCCGAGTTCCGCAGTTGGGCCCGCTACGAAGTTGCCCTCAACGAGAACAGCTGGCAGCGCGTGGGCGAGGCGGTGGAGCCGCCCGCAGAGCACGACGCCGGTTCAGCGGCGGAATAAGAAAACCGCCCCGAAGGGCGGTTTCTGACGGCGCTGCGAAGGCTTACTTGCTCTTCGCGATGATCTCGATTTCCACCCGGCGGTTGGGGGCGTGGCATTCCTTCAACTGCACCGAAGGCAGAGCCTTGTCGCATTGCACCACAAGCTGCGTGTCGCCCACGCCGCTGCTCATGATGACGCTGGGCTTGATGCCCTTGGCCACCAGATAGGACTTGATCGAACGCGCGCGGGCTTCCGACAGTTTCTGATTGGCGGCAGCGCGACCGGTGGAGTCGGCATGACCCACGATCTTGATCTGCTCGATTTCCCCCATGCCCTTCAGCTTGGCGACCACTTCGTCGAGCTTGGCCTTGCCATCCTTGGACAGATCCTTGATACCCGACTTGCCCGACTGGAACAGCGCATCGCCGGCCAGGATGACCTTGTTGGCGGCGGGAGCCGGAGTCGGCGCAGGCGCCGGAGCAGCAGCCGGAGCGGCAGCAGCTGCAGCCTTGGCCGGGGCGGGCGCCGGAGCGGCCGCTGTCGCGGCAGGGGTCGGGGCAGGAGCAGCGGCGGGTGCGGCCTTGGCGGGGGTGGGCGCAGGTACTGCGGCGGGTTTCACCTCGGCCGGCTTCGCCGCTTCCGCGGGCTTGACGGCCGGAGCCGCGGCTGCAGCAGCCGGAGCGGCTGCCTTGGCCGGAGCGGGAGCGGGCATCGTATAGGGCGTCGGAACCGGCAAGGGGGCGGGCGTCGCCGGCACGGAGAAGCTCGGCACACCAATATTGGGCAGGGCCGGCAAAGGCAGGCTGTTCAGGCCGGGGATGAAGCCGGACAGATTGCCGAGCATGGCCACCGGATCCCACATGGAGAAACTGCCGGCGCCCTGGACCGGGGCGGACGGTGCCCAGGTCAGCCAGCTGCTGGTGCCCTGGCCATAGGAATAGGGGTTGACGATGGCGCCAGCCATGCCGGTGTAGAGCGCCGGATTGGCGACATTGCCCATCAGGCTCCAGGCACGCGGATCCATGGGCGACATTCCCCAGCGGATATAGGTGTTCGGGTTCACGGTGTTGAGCATCAGGTTCCACAGCTTGGGATCCGCCGGCACCATGGCCCAGCGCATCAGCTTGCCTGGGTCGGAAAGCTGGGTCAGCAGGGCGATGTAGAAGTTGGGATCCAGGCCGGCCGCGCTCCAGTTCATCAGGATCGCCGGATCGGCGAACTGCACCAGGTTACGCACGGCATCCGGATGCGCCATGCTGTTCATCATGTTGAGCCAGCCACCGGGGTCCATCATGCCGTTCATCATGGCGATGTAGAAACCAGGCTCGGTGACGGCGTGCGTCCAGGGCACGAATACGCGGGGATCCTTGAACGCGGACAGGTTGCGGGTGAAGTCCGTCATCCGCGCCAGCCACTCCTCGGGAGTCTGCGGCGTGGCCTTCTTCGCGGCCTCGGCGGCGGCGGCCTGGCCGGCGAAGGTGGGGATTTCCGTGGTGCCCATGGCAGCGTGGGCAGGCACGGCGGCGAAAGCCAGCGCCAGGGTGAGGAGCTTCAGTTTCATGATGGTCCCTTTCGTTGAAAGCCCAATGAAAACAGGAATATGAGAAAACGGTGAAATTCTAGACTTGGCCAGGGGGGCGGTAAACCTCGAAGCCGATTATCGGCGGATTCGCGCAGGCTATGTTGCACGTCGGCAGGTAAAAAAAACGGGCCGGGGAGGACCCCGGCCCGCGTTCCCTTGACAGGGAAGGATCAGACGATCAGCGGCACGATCAGCAGCGCGACGATGTTGATGATCTTGATCAGCGGGTTGACGGCGGGACCGGCGGTGTCCTTGTAGGGATCGCCGACGGTGTCGCCGGTCACCGCGGCCTTGTGGGCTTCGCTGCCCTTGCCGCCGTGGTTGCCTTCCTCGATGTACTTCTTGGCGTTGTCCCAGGCACCGCCGCCGGTGGTCATCGAGATGGCGACGAAGATGCCGGTGACGATGGTGCCGAGCAGCACGCCGCCCAGCGCCTGAGGGCCGAGGATGACGCCGACCAGCACCGGTACCAGCACCGGCAGCAGCGACGGGATCATCATTTCCTTGATCGCGGCCTTGGTCAGCATGTCGACGCAGGTGCCGTATTCCGGCTTGGCCGTGCCTTCCATGATGCCGGGGATCTCGCGGAACTGGCGGCGCACTTCCACCACCACGCTACCGGCGGCGCGGCCAACGGCCTCCATGGCCATGGCGCCGAACAGGTAGGGCACCATGCCGCCGATGAACAGGCCGATGATGACCATGTGGTTGGAAAGGTCGAAGTCCATGCTCATGCCCATCTTGGCTTCCAGGGCGTGCGTGTAGTCGGCGAACAGCACCAGCGCGGCGAGGCCGGCGGAGCCGATGGCGTAGCCCTTGGTCACCGCCTTGGTGGTGTTGCCGACCGCGTCGAGCGGATCGGTGATGTTGCGGATCTCGTCGGGCAGTTCCGCCATTTCGGCGATGCCGCCGGCGTTGTCGGTCACCGGGCCGTAGGCGTCCAGGGCGACGATGATGCCGGTCATCGACAGCATGGAGGTGGCGGCGATGGCGATGCCGTACAGACCGCCGAGGTCGTAGGCGGCCCAGATCGACAGACACACCGCCAGCACCGGCAGCGCGGTGGACCTCATCGACACGCCGAGGCCGGCGATGATGTTGGTGCCGTGACCGGTGGTGGAGGCCTCGGCGATGTGGCGTACCGGGCTGAACTCGGTGGCGGTGTAGTACTCGGTGATCCACACCATGGCGGCGGTGAGGCCGAGACCGATGAGCGCAGCCAGATAGAGGTTCATGGCGGACACTGGCGCGTCCATGTCGGACACGGTGATGCCCTCGGGGAACATCATCGCGGTGATCGGGTAGAAGGCCACCAGGGCGATCGCGCCGGCGACGGCGAGGCCGCGGTAGAGCGCGTTCATGATCTTGCCGCCTTCACGCGCCTTGACGAAGAACGAGCCGATGATGGAGGCGATGATGGAGACGCCGCCCAGCACCAGCGGGTAGATCACCGCCGCGGCGGTACCGGTGCCGCTCACCATCAGGCTGCCGAGCAGCATGGTGGCGATGATGGTGACGGCGTAGGTCTCGAACAGGTCGGCGGCCATGCCGGCGCAGTCGCCGACGTTGTCGCCGACGTTGTCGGCGATCACCGCCGGGTTGCGCGGGTCGTCCTCGGGAATGCCGGCCTCGACCTTGCCCACCAGGTCGGCGCCGACGTCGGCGCCCTTGGTGAAGATGCCGCCACCGAGTCGCGCGAAGATGGAGATCAGCGAGCCGCCGAAGCCCAGGCCGACGAGGGCGTGGATGGCGTCGTCGACCGACACGCCCATGGCGGTGAGCACGGCGTAGTAGCCGGCCACGCCGAGCAGGCCCAGGCCGACCACCAGCAGACCGGTGATGGCGCCGCTCTTGAAGGCGACGTTGAGCGCGGCGTTGAGGCCCTGGTGGGCGGCCTGCGCGGTACGGATGTTGGCCCGCACCGAGACGTTCATGCCGATGAAGCCGGCGGCGCCGGACAGGATCGCGCCGAGGGCGAAGCCGATGGCGGTGGGCGCGGACAGGAAGATCCACAACAGCACGAACAGCACCCCGCCGACCACGCTGATGGTGGTGTACTGGCGCTTCAGGTAGGCCTGCGCGCCTTCCTGCACGGCGGCGGCGATCTCGCGCATGCGGTCGTTGCCGGTAGGCAGACCGTTGATCCATTTGATCGACATGACCCCGTATACCAGGGCCAGTGCCGCCGCCACGAGGGCGAACATCAGTCCTTCATTCATCGCTTCATCTCCTAGAACATGCACAAAAAACATCGCACCGCACGGACTCCTCCATCCATGCGACCAGTCTTGCCGCCCGGCTGACGCCGGGTCTGAATTCGCATTCCGCCGCTACTGCTCGCGACCGAGCGCCAGGCCGCCCGCGAAGCGCGTACCCGGCGCAAAACCGAAAATCTCGTCCAGACGCAATTCCCGGATCAGACCGTCCACCGCCACTTGGCCGTGCTCACGCTGCACCTCGGAGAGGATCAGCTTGGCCGAATTGGCGTTGTAGAAACCGCCAAAATCGGCCTGCACCTTGAGCAGCTGGCGGGCGCGGTCCAGGGTCACGGACGCCTCGACATCAACAAGCCATCATAACCAAAGGCGCCGGTGGCGCCCTTGATCTCGGTTAAAGCTTGAACTCCGGCAGCTTCTTCGCCACCGGCTTGTTCTTCAGGGTGACGTACACCGGCAGGCCGTTTTCGTACTTCGGGTAGTCCTCGCCCTGGATCAGGCCGGAGAGGTACTTGCGGCACTTGTCGGTGATGCCGTAGCCATCCTTGCTGATGAAGTCGCGCGGCATGAACTTCTCCACGTTGGCGACATCCTTCAACTCGGCGTGGCCGATCTTGTACTTGTAGGGCACGTCGGACAGGCGCACCACGGTGGGCATGACGGAGTTCTTGCCCTTCACCGCCAGTTCCACGGCGGCCTTGCCCAGCTCGTAGGCCTGCTTCACGTCGGTCTTGGAGGCGATGTGGCGGGCAGCCCGCTGCAGGTAGTCGGCCACGGCCCAGTGGAACTTGTAGCCGTGCGCTTCCTTGATCATGTTGGCCACCACGGGGGCGGCGCCGCCCAGTTGGGCGTGACCGAAGGCGTCGCGGGTGCCCTGCTCGGCCAGGAACTTGCCGTCCGGGTAATGGCACCCCTCGGAGACCACCACGGTGCAGAAGCCGTGCTCTTCCACCTTGGCCTTCACGGCGGCGAGGAACTTCTTCTGGTCGAACTCGATTTCCGGGAACAGGATCACCACGGGGATGCCCTGGTCGGCGACCAGACCGCCGGCGGCGGCGATCCAGCCGGCGTGGCGACCCATCACTTCCACCACGAAGATCTTGGTGGAGGTCTTGGCCATGGAGCGCACGTCGAAGGAGGCTTCCAGGGTGGACACGGCGATGTACTTGGCGACCGAACCGAAGCCGGGGCAGCAGTCGGTGATGGGCAGGTCGTTGTCCACGGTCTTGGGCACGTGGATGGCCTGGATGGGATAGCCCATGGCTTCGGAAAGCTGGGAGACCTTGAAGCAGGTGTCGGCCGAGTCGCCGCCGCCGTTGTAGAAGAAGTAGCCGATGTTGTGGGCCTTGAAGACTTCGATCAGGCGCTCGTACTCGCGCTTGTTGGCTTCCAGACTCTTCAGCTTGAAGCGGCAGGAGCCGAAGGCGCCGGAGGGCGTGGAACGCAGGGCGGCGATGGCTTCGTCGCTTTCCTTGCTGGTGTCGATGAGGTCTTCGGTGAGGGCGCCGATGATGCCGTTGCGGCCGGCGTAGACCTTGCCGATGACGTCGCCGTGCTTGCGCGCGGTCTCGATGACGCCGCAGGCGGAAGCGTTGATGACGGCGGTGACGCCGCCGGACTGGGCGTAGAACGCGTTCTTTTTCCTGGCCATGTTTTCTCTCCTTCAGTTGCCGTCATTCCCGCGAAAGCGGGAATCCAAGGGCAAGGCCGAAGTCTTCGCCGACCCTATTTCTGGATTCCCGCCTAAGCGGGAATGACGAATTCCATAACGAACATGGCGCGGTCGCCCGCGCCATTGCCAATTTCTTACCGGATACCAGTCTCGCCCCTGCGTCGCTGGTCCTCGTCTTCCTGGGCCTTGAGCAGGGTAATGACGCAATCGCCCAGGTTGTCGTACTCCTCGACGCCGGTGCCGAAGCGTTCCTTGACCGAGTAGTAGAACATGGCGCGATAAGCGGCCTGGCCGGTGCGTGAAATGACGAAGGCGCAATCCCCGACGATCCAGAACAGCGCGGGGCATGTGGTGAGTTCCCGGTCACCCGGAGAAAGCCGGACTTCGGTCTCGGCTTCCTTGATCTCCGTACGCTCGGCCACCTCGGCGCCAAAGCGCTCCTTCAGGGTGGCCTGCACCAGCTTGAGGTCGGAGGCGGAAAAACCGGGAATGCCCATGCTTACTTCTTGACCGAATCCAGACCGGAGAACACCGCGCTGGTGATGCTGTCCACGGAACCGACACCGGACACCTTGATGTACTTGGGCGCGCCGGCTTCGCCGGTCTTGCCCCAGTCGCCGTAGAACTTCACCAGCGGCTCGGTCTGGGCGTGGTACACGTCCAGGCGCTTCTTCACGGTTTCTTCCTGGTCGTCGTCACGCTGGATCAGATCCTCGCCGGTGACGTCGTCCTTGCCCGCCACCTTGGGGGGATTGAACACCACGTGATAGGTGCGGCCGGAAGCCACGTGCACGCGGCGGCCGGACATGCGCTTGATGATCTCGGCGTCGGGCACGTCGATCTCGACGACGGCGTCGATGGGCACGCCGGCGGCCTTCATCGCCTCGGCCTGGGGAATGGTGCGCGGGAAGCCGTCGAACAGGTAGCCGGCCTTGCAGTCGTCCTGGGTCAGGCGCTCCTTGACCATGCCGATGATGATGTCGTCCGACACCAGACCACCGGCGTCCATGATCTTCTTGGCGGCGATGCCCAGCTCGGTGCCGGCCTTGACGTGGGCGCGCAGCATGTCGCCGGTGGAGATCTGCGGGATGCCGTAGCGCTCCTTGATGTAGTTGGCCTGGGTACCCTTGCCCGCGCCGGGGCCGCCGAGAAGAATCAGTCGCATGAAAACCTCGCAAAAAACAAGGCCCTGAGCGGGCCGATGGATGGAAAAGAGGGGGGTAAAACCCTGATTTTTTACGGGCTAAAGGGTAGTCAAGCCAACCCTTCGTGGACAGTCAATTTTTTCAATTCGGACATAAGCCGAGGTTATCAGCATCTTTGAAATTATTAATATCAACCTCGGCCACCCGGCCGCCGCCAAGCACGGGGGCCGGCGGTGGAGGTTCACTCATGCTTGCGGACCGGGCGCGGCCCGGCCCCGGGGGTCGCTCAATGGTGGCCGCGTCCGCCTCCGCGCTCGGCCGGCCGGCCCCGATCGACCAGGACCTGCAGCAGGGTTTGCATGACGTCCAGGCGCTTCTCCAGTTGCTTCACGCGCTCGCGCAAGGCCTCGACCTCAGCGCCGGCATGGGAGTCGTGGGCCTCATCGGCCGCGCCGTGATCATGACCGCCGCCGCCGCCACCGCCACCATGGTCGTGGCCGCCGCCACTCTTGCCCTGCTTGCATTTCTTGCATGACTTGCCGCCGGATTTCATGTCCTCCAGGCCTTTGCCGCCGGCCACCTTGGCCACGGGGGCAGCGTCGCTCTGGCCGTGCCGGTGGCCTTCATGCTCGGCCCAGGCGGGAACGGCGGCGAAGCCGGCCAAAGATAACGCCGCGATCAGTGTGCTCGCTTTCATGACAGTCTCCTCATCCTCTGGCGAGGAGCGGCTGGCGCTCCTCCGGACGAGCAATATGCTGCGGCGGCACGCCCGCCGTCAAACCGTCAAGGCCGGAACAGGGCGCGCACCCTTGCCAAGTCTTCCGGGGTATCGACTCCGGGGGCGCCGGGCTGGGCGCTTTCCACCACGATGATGCGGTACCCATGCCAGAGCGCGCGCAACTGCTCCAGGGCCTCGAACGTCTCGATGGCGGGCCGGCTCAGGCCGGGATACGCCTTGAGGAAACCGACGCGGTAGGCATACAGGCCGATGTGGCGGGCGAAGGGCAGGCCGTCCGGCAAGCTGTTGCCGGGGCCGGATGCCCAGGCATCGCGCGCCCAGGGGATGGGCGCGCGGGAGAAATACAGGGCATAGCCCTCCCTGTCCGTCACCACCTTGACCACGTTTGGGTTGAGCACCTCATGCGCGTCGTGGATCGGATGGCAAACGGTGGCCATGCTGGCGGCAGCGTGATCGAACAGGGCCTGGGCGGTGGCGTGGATCAGACCGGGATCGACCAGCGGCTCGTCGCCCTGGACGTTGACCACCACCGTGTCGTCGGCCCAGCCCAGCCGGGCAGCCACCTCGGCCAGGCGGTCGGTGCCGGAGGGACAGTCCGGCGAGGTCATGAGCGCGCGGAAGCCATGCGCCTCCACCGCCGCCCGCACCTCGTCATGATCGGTCGCCGCCCATACCTGCTCCGCGCCGCTGGCCGCGGCACGCTCCAGCACCCGCACCACCATCGGCTTGCCGGCGATGTCCGCGAGCGGCTTGCCAGGCAGGCGGGTGGAAGCGAAACGGGCGGGAACGACGGCGTGGAAGGCGGCCATGGACGCTCAGCGGCCGGCGTGCTGGCCGGTGAAGCGGCTGGGCGCCAGATGGGCGGCCAGGGCATGCGCCGCTGCGGCGACGCCCAGATACACCAGGGTCGAGGTCAGGAAGGCGGGGGCGTAATCGACGAAGGTCTGCGCGAACTGCGCCCAGTTGGGCTCGGCGACGCGGCCGCCGAACCAGTAGAAGGTGCCGTTGGAGAGCACGAAAGCGAGGCCGGTGGCGGCCAGCGCCACAGCCGCCATGGCGACGATGCCGCGTATTTCGCGGGCCATGCGGCCGCCCGCCCAGAGCGCCAGATGGGCGAGTTGCAGGGCGGCATAGGCGGGGGTCAGGCAATACCCGGAAACTCCCATCCAGCCCACGGCGGCGACGTCGATGGCGACCGCCGCCAGCAGGAGAACCGGCAGCCAGACGCGGGCCAGATAGAAGCCGGCGAGGAAAAAGAGGGCCCAGGAGGCGTCCGGCAGATGCAGCGCGTCGCCGAAGTGGTGGAAGCGGGTGGCCAGCATGACCACGAGCAGGGATAGGCCGATCAGAGTCGAGACACGGCGGTGACCGTCGAAAGTGGTGTCGTGCATGATGAATCTCCAGGGAGAACGCCCCGAGCCGGGCATGGGGCGAGTTTATCCGCTTTTCAGAATATCGCCTTCAGTCCGAGGCGCCAGTTGCGGGTGAAATTGACCGGATAGATCGCGTCGTCGCGAATCCACAGGCCGTTGGCTTCGCCGAACAGGTTTTCCACGCTGGCGAGGATCTCGATGTTTTCCATGCGGTAACGCACGGCGAAGTCCGTGGAGCGGTAAGCCGCCTGTCTCTGGGCGAAAATATTGGCGAAATCATCGGCGGCGTAGGCCCCGCTCCTCCATGTATGCGCGAGATTCAGACTCCAGGCCGCGGCGGGTTGCCAGTTGAGTCCCACGCTCACGCCGTGGCGCGGCACTCCGGGAAGATCCGCGCCCGCGTAGCCGGGCTCGCGGTCGATGACCGCCTTGGTGTAGGTGTAGTTGAGGCTGGCGGCCAGGTTTGCGCCGACGCGCCAGGTATCCTGCAGTTCCACCCCGTACTTGTGGGTCTTGTCCAGATTGGTGCTTACAAAGGTTACCGGGTTGAAATAGATCTCGTCGTCCAGGTCGGCGCGGAATACCGTCAGCTTGAGCCGGTTTCCGGGTGTGACATGGTTCAGACCGGCGCTAAGGGTGCGGCTTTTCGTGGGCGTGATGAAACCGTTGAATCCCCCGCCGAAGTTGAAGAAGCGGTCGATGTCCGGCGCCTGGAACGCGCGGTCGTAGTTGGCGAACAGGCTCAGTGTGGCGTCCACGGCATGGTTCACCCCCACGTCCCAGGCCGTGAGCCGGTGCCCATCCTGATTGGCGCCGCCCGCGGTGGGTGTGTAGGCGTAGTCCACCTTCTCCCGCCGCGCCCCCCCAGCAAGAGTGATGCTCCCCAGCCGGTAGCCCGCCTGGGCGTAGACGCCACTGTTCTTCTTGCGGGTATCGTTATCTGCGAAGCCGTTGCGGCTGATGCGCACGCCATCGAAACGCTGCCATCCGACGCTCAGGTCAATCGCGGGGCCGCGATATTGCAGCCCCAGATCGTCACTCTCGTACTCATACTCGGCCTTGAACGGAAACGGGGCCAGATAGTGGGACAGCTTGTCCTCGCGGGCATGCGCCAGGCTCACGCGCCAGCCGGGGGCGAGTTCCAGATCCCCGCGCAGGCGCCACAAGTCGGACTCGATCTTCTGATGGTTGTAGGTGTTGCCGCTATTTTGCGCGGGATCGTCCTTGAACTCGGCCAGCGTGAGCGGTCCCGGATAACGGGTATCGATGCGTGCCCCGGTCATATCCAGGCCGATGCGCAGGGCATCGACCGGCTTCACCTCCAGCGCGCCTCGCCATGAGCGGAGGGTGGCAGCATCCCGATGGCCGCTGACGTCCCGATCAGCATATCCATCCACATGGTCGCGGACTGCGCTGACGCCAAGCATCACCCGCTCCCCGCGCAGGCCCGCCGCGGCCGTAGCCGCACGCGCGCCATGATTGCCCAGGCTGCCGCTCACGCTCACGCCCTGTTGAGCGCGCGTGTGGATCTGGATGCTGCCCGCCGTGGCGCCATCGCCGAACATCACCCCGCCACTGCCCTTGGTGATTTCGATGCGCTCGATGTCGGCCAGCGGAATCATGCTGATGAGTTGTGGCATGCCATCAATATTGTTGAGGCGCAGGCCATCGACGCTCACCACGATGTTTTGACCGCCGATGGCGATGCCATAGCCACGCATGTCGAGCAGCGGCGTGAAGCGGTTGCCATAACTCGGCAGGACGTGTACGGAGGTTTGTCGTGACAGGTAGTCATACAGGGTCGCGGCGCCGGACTGCTCGATCCGCGAGCGTGTGTGCACCTCGGATGCATAGGGGGCGGCAATATCCGGCGTTGCGATGCGCGTCGCGGTGACCACGATTTCGTCCAGGGTGGGGATGGAGTCCCGCGCGCCGGCGGGTGTA
>Ga0194119_10001554_pt1 | contig 41475 bp, 42 predicted proteins | sample TA2MahC100mmetaG_FD_148620 | JGI IMG/M metagenome (GOLD analysis project Ga0194119, IMG submission 148620) | Freshwater microbial communities from Lake Tanganyika, Tanzania - TA2015018 Mahale Deep Cast 100m | ecosystem: Environmental > Aquatic > Freshwater > Lake | place: Tanzania: Lake... | reverse complement strand
CACTCACGCTTCGGGATCAAGAATCCTGAGGCTACAAACTTTACGGCGTGCTCGCCGCGGTAGAGAGCAGCAAGGAAATGGACGAAGCCACGTTGGCCCGCGGCATCTGCCTGGCGCGGATGCATGGTGAGGTTTTCCGACTCAAACTGCCCGCCCGGTTTCGTCCCAAAGATTTTTCGGCATGACAGGCTACGGTTTGGCCACCTGCCCCAACAACACCGGACGGCTGGCGCCCGTTGTGGAAGGAAGATTCGCGGGCTGATTTTGGACCCGATAGTACGCGAGAAATGCGAATGCCGCCGACTCAACCGCCTGGACCGGCCAGCCCAGTTGATCACAGGTCTGGAGTCGGATGCCTGGTTGCCACTGCCGGAGCGAGACTCTAATTTGCTCGACCAAAGCCGGATTCCGAACGCCTCCCCCGGCAAGAACGACCCGTCCAGGCGCGCTCTTCAAATGCAGCCGGTAGTTCAAGACCAACGACCGCGCCGTCAGCTCCGTCAGTGTCGCAACGATATCGAACTTCGAGAGCCGAAATCGCCGGACCTGGCGTAACGCTTCATCGAAAAAAACCTCGCCGAATTCCTCGCGGCCCGTGCTCTTGGGCGGGTCCTGGATAAAGAATCTGTGATCGAGCCAGCGCGCCAGCCATTTCTCGGAGACGCGGCCGCGTCGGGCCCAGGCGCCGTTCCTGTCGAAGGTTTTTCTTCCGTGGGTGAAATGGCGAACCGCCAGGTCGATCAACAGATTCCCAGGCCCCGTGTCGAAGGCTGCCAACCGGGGTTGCTTTCGCTCTCGCCAGTCGATTGACGTCACGTTGCTGATCCCGCCGAGATTATTGACGCAGACGTGCTCGCCTGTTTTGCCAAAGACCACCTGATGAAAAAGAGTCGCCAGGGGAGCGCCTTGCCCGCCGGCAGCCAGATCGGCTGCGCGAAAGTTGTTCACCACGGGAACGCGCAATCGTTCCGCCAGATAAGCCGGCTCGCCCAACTGGAAGGTGGCCGCAGGGCTGGCCGGTTGATGGTAAATCGTTTGGCCGTGCAGTCCGACCAGGTCGAGCTGTTGCCGCCTCAGTCCGTGTATCGCCTCGTCCGCGTAGAATCGCCCCAGATCATGGTGAAGCTGGCCGGTTTCGTGGCTGGTTCCGAGATCGCTGGCGGCGCGGTGCAGACGGTCCCGAAGGCGCCGGGGGAATGGGGCTTGCCAGTGTTTCTCCAACGCCACGGCATTGCCGTCGATTGAGCAGACCGCGTAATCTACGCTGTCGATACTCGTCCCGGACATGATGCCGAGGACCCGGAGGCGCCTCGCTGCGGGAATTCTCGCGACTGAGTGCGGTGGCATTCCACTGGAGATTCTGCCTCCTGAACACACGCGAGGAAACCAGGAAAAACGGCAACCCCTCGGTTACTGCTTGGTCCGCAGGATGGACGACAAAGCTCGTAGCGCAGAGTTGCACTCTGCCGTATCGCAGATTTGTATTCTGCGGGGCGTCTCCCTGTCCGAGCCCGCTGGGACTTGCCGGCGCCCTGCCGATTGGAAATCGGCGATACCGCAGATTGAAAATCTGCGCTACGGTTCTCCGGTCGATCTGTCGTCAATCCCACGGTCTGCACAGTAATGACGGTGGAGCGACGCTCCTGCGGAGCTTTCTTCGATGGCATTGGCTCGGCAGGAGCCTCGCCCAAGCCTCGCCCACGTTTTACTGAGAGGGGATACTCACTCCGTCGGTTTGTCCTTGCGCACGACGATGAACCAGGCGTTTTCACCCGTGGCGTTTCCCCCTTGAATGGTGACGGCCACGCCGCTCTGTTGCGTGGACGTGCTGACCCGTTTCCCGTCCTCGAAGAAATGCACCGTTCTCTTGCCCGCGACGGATAAATCGATCTCGACTTCGTGCTGGCGCGAAAGGCGGACTCGGGACTTATGGCCCGGCTCCACCGTGGCTTGGACGCGATTCACTTCCCAATACGTCTTCCAACGAAACACCGGCTGAAGTCTCTTGGCCAGCCTCGGACCGATCGCCTTGGCTTCCTTCTGTGGCGGCTTTTCACCGACCGTTCCGCGAACAAGCTGGATGTAGAAAGTTTTGGAAGGATCGTCCTGCTCCGCGGCTGCGGCTATGCCGCAGACAGCGAGTGCCAGAAGAACAATATATCGTGTCATCGGGTTGACTGCCTGAGTCAATACGACAGACGAAATCTGTCCAAGGCAAATTCGGCAATTCTTCCGCCCGCTCAGCCCGAACCCAGATCGGTTTGAACGGGAGAAAATGGACCATTGTATGTCCTCAGTAGAAGGTCGGGCGAGGCTCCCGCCGAGCCAATGCCATCGAAGAAAGACTCCGCAGGAGCGTCGCCCCACCGCCGTTAACTGAGGGGATACGGGCCATTTCAGTTCGACGGTCCACCGGGCAGCGCGGAAAGCTTTTGTTCGCTGTCCTTCCCGACCATCAAACCGTCGCCGCCTTCCGCGACCCGCAGGCAGAAGCACCAGTCATCGGTGTTGTTCCCGATTTTGAGCAAGATTCGATTTGCGCCCTTCTTGAGTTGGACGTTGATGCGGTCCTGATCAGGTGCGCACGAACGCGGTTCGGTGTAGCCGTGCACCGATTCGCCATTCACCCAGACATAAACCCAGTCGTCAGAACCCAGCCACAAAGTCACGCGCCGATCCTCCGGGCTGTGGAGCGTGGTGCGGGCATAGGCAAACTGGCGCTGGCTTTCCAACGGGCTCAAACCAAGCAACGGAGCGAGGTGAATCACACCGAGATCGCGTGCGGCGTCGGTCTGTTTCCACGAGGCCGCGGAAGGAATGGCCGGTTCCGGCAACCTCGGAGTCAGGAGGGGTTGGTTCGGGCCCGCGTAATGCACGACGCTCGTGTCTGACGGCTGCTTCGTCATTCCGTTTCATCCTCGCCAGCGCGTCGGCCAACTTGATCTGCAACTCGGCGCTGTCCGTTTGAAACCCGGCCGCCACCTGCGCGAGAGTCGTGGCGCGCTCGGACTTTTCGCTGCTGCGCGCAAAGACTTCGATCAGCGCGCCCGTGAGCAAGGGGCTGTCCGCGGCTTCGCGCCGCTTCAGCGCCTCGCCAATCCAGTTGCGTTCGAGGAGAAGATTGGCCAGCCCGGCCTGGAGTTCGCCCAGCCGAGCCGTGGAAAAAACTTTGGCGGCTGACTCGTAAGCGGCGAAGGCCTCCGCGACACGGCCCGCGTCCGAGTGAGCCGCGGCCAGGGCCGCGTAAAGATCGAGTTTCTCCGGCAACTTCTTCAGCCGGCTCTCAATGACACGGGCGGCGAGGTCATGGAATCCTTCGGCGCTGAGCCAGCCCTGGAGGTTTTGCAGGCGCCACTCCGCGTTATTGGAACGCAGGAGTTGATCGGCCAGTTTGACGAGGTCCTCCGATTGGCCCAGTTTCGCGCGGCACTTGGCGAGGCTCATCAGGAGTTCCTTGTAATTCCAGTCCCGCAGGCTGTTTGCGGCTTTGTCGAAAAGTTCGAGCGCCTTCGCGTGCTCGCGCTGGTCCATGAGGAGGTTGCCAACGCGCGTCAATGTGTTGGGACGCTTGTCCCAGGCGAGCAAAGCGTCGATCTCCCCCTGGGCATCGGCTTTCCGGCCGATCGAGAAGAGCGTCTCAATGAGCGAGAGTTTGGCATTCGATTCGACGTCCAGTGTCGTGATCCCTTAGCCGCGTGCTGTCTTCCTTGGCGGCGTCGAGCATTTTGCGAAACGCGTCCTGGGCTTCGCCGTATCGGCGCTCTTGTTCGAGGGCTTCGCCGTACTGGCGATGGTAATCCGGCTCGTTGGGTTCCAGCCGAAGCGCGAGGCGGTATTCGTGGAGCGCCTTTTCAGGCTGGCGATAAAGTTGATATACCTGAGCGAGACTCAAGCGCGCTTCCGGATCGCTCGCCGCGAAACTCACGAGCGCTTCGCCGGCGGCAATGTCTTCGTCTCTCAAATCGACCGCCAGATAAATATCCAGCAATTCCTTTTGGTAAACGCGGGCGCGGTTTTTGTCCTTTTCGAGGAGCGTCTTGTAAGCGGCGATGGCTTGCTCGGTTTGTTTGGAGGTTTTGTAAAGCGTGGCGAGCGCGCGGAGGTGTTCGACGTTATCCGGCTCTTTCTCGCGGCGGCCTTCGTAGAGCGCAACGGCTTTTTCGCGCTGGCCGCTGCGTTCGTAAAGGCGCGCCAGTTGGGCAAGTTTCCTGGCGTCGGAAGGATTCGCGTTCAGGTCCTTTTCGAGTTGCTTCTGCTTTTCGTCGAGCACTCCCATTTCGCGCCAGGCGTCAAGGCGGCGGGTTTCGCCTTGCTGAGTGAGGAATTCGTTCTGGTCCTGGTTGGCCAGCGCGTCGAATTGCGCGAGCGCTTCCTCGAATTTCTGCTGCCGCATCAGAATCTTGCCGTAAGCCAGGCGCGATTCGAGGTTCGCCGGATCTTTATCGACGGCTTCCTTCCGGAGCCGGGGCTGCTTCTTCCGTCTTCTGATTGGCTTCGAGAATTCCGGCGATCTCCGAATACTCTTCCACTTTGCTCGTGGCGGGATCGATCGCGGACAACCAGAGCCGGACAGCCTCCGCTTCATCGCCCTTCTGGAACTTGAGTGTGCCCAGGCTCAGCAACCAATCCTTGGTCTTCTTCTTCTCCAGAGCTTGCTGATACGCCGCCATGGCTTTGATCGGATGCCTTATTCACAAGTCACCTCCAGGTTTCATGGTTTACGCTCGCCGGACGTTTGGACTTCCCTTCCAACTTTGTCGAGCCGGTTATCGGCCTTTGCCGATCCGTCATTCGGGATTGAGTCTTGGACCGACGAGGTCAGTTCCGAGTTCAAAATTCAGGGTTGGACGCTTGGTTTGGACGGTTGGGTAAACATCGAACCTCCAACGTCGAACGCCGAACGTTGGGCATCGAACAGCGGCGAGGGTTCAGGCCTTCGGGGTCAGGGCTTGGCGTTCAGCCGGCGTTCAACTGTGGCAAGGATTTGTTCGAGTTTTTCGAGCGCTTCTGGTTCGCCTTTAAGTTCGAGCAGCGGTTTGAGTTCCGCGCGGATTTGTTTCAAATCGAGCTTTCCGTGCTGGCGGATCAACACGCGCTCGACATCGCCCCAATCGAGGCCGCGGCCGGCAAAGGCTTTGTGGACGATCAGGTCTTCGGCCGAGCAGGTGAACAATGATTGGTTCTCTGTCCAAGACCAGTTCGAAGCCCGTTGGACAGTCCGTTCCTCAAAAGGCACTGCGCCCAGTGTTACATCCACATCCACGCCCTCGCTCGTGCGAATCAACAGCACGCGGCGGCTCAAAGCAAACTCGCGCGCGTCGGCTCGGCGGGCAGCAAACGTTTCAAGCAACTGATCTGCAAATTGCTCCTCCTTTCCGAATCCGGTCAGGAGCGTGAGATCGACATCCTGCGTTAGTCGTGGTTCGCCCCAGCGTGGACGGCGACGCCGCCGATGAAGCAAAAACGCCATCCTTGTTGCTGGCAGAAACGCTGCACTTCGCCCGCAGCCGCGAGCACGCGGAGCAGGTGGATCATGCCCGCCACCCTTTGTGGAAGATGGCTTGCTGTTCGACCAGCCCGGACCAATCCGATCGCTCCCGCCAGCCCTCAGGCGCGCCCAGCCACTGCATGATTTGCCGCGCGCGTTCCTCAGTCATCGCCGCCAGTTCGTGGGCTTTGAAGATTTGCACGGCCTCCCAGCGGGCGAAGTATTCGGCACGCGCCTCTTTCAATTCCATCGGTTCGGAATCCGAACTCATGCCTGAATGTTAGCGGATAAATTTGGACTGTCAGCAGCGCATTCTCGCGGTTTGAAGTTCGGGTTGATTCCCATTGTGGAAGGCTCCCTTTCATGACTGTGAAAGCGCAGTGACCGGGCGTTCGAGTCAATCCCAAGGAGATGGAGTCCTCCAGCCCAAGGTAGCTCGTGCCCCGCAACCTTGGGCTGAAGGCCAGTGCCCCGTTGGGGCCGTCGATCCGAGACATTACTGCTTGGTCCGCGGGATGGACGACAAACCTCGTAGTGCAGAGTTGCACTCTGCCGTATCGCAGAATTGTATTCTGCGGGGCGTCTCCCGGTCCGAGCACGCTGGGACTTGCCGGCGCCCTGCCGATTGGAAATCGGCGATACCGCAGATTGAAAATCTGCGCTACGGTTCTCCGGTCGATCTGTCGTCAATCCCACGGTCTGCACAGTGAGACAGCTCAAAAAATTTCATGCGCGAATCCGGTTGACCTTGTCGAGGAGTAGAGTCTGAGCCTTGATCGGGACAATTGCCACTGTCCCCTTCGACTCATCCATCCCGCCTCGGAGCGGACTTGAAGAACTTGTATCCCGACAAATCCAGGCGCCGTAGCGCGACATCCAGGATGAAGAGCGCCAATCTTCTGTTCCTGAATTTTGAAACCGTCGCGGTAAAGCGTGAATGTTCCCGTCGCCGCCGAGCTGGCGTGAGCGACCGCCGACACCGTGAAGCTCTGGCCTTTCTTGATTTCCGACGGGACGAGGTACGGCGTGGCGAAAATCTTGAGGCCGTGCGCGACCTGGCGTTTGGCCGCAGCCAGGGCGCTGCCGGCCGTTTCGTTGCCATCGCTGAACAGCGCGATGCGATTGATGGTGTCGGAAGGCATCGATTGCCCGGCCGAGACCAGGGCGCGTTCGATGGCGGTTTCGCTTTTGGCGTCGGGCTTCCTCAACTCATCGGGAAACTTCGGAGCCGAGGCCATTGGCGCGAGCGTCTGCGGCGCCGCGGCGAACGACATCAAGCCGGCTTTAGCGCGCGCGGAGAGACGATCCTTCAATTGATTCAGAAAACTTCGCACCTGGTTCGTGGCGGATTCTGGAACGCTGTCGGAAAGATCAGCCATCACGAGCAGGGAGACATCGCGGCTCCTGGTAACCCAAAGCGTCCCGGCCAGAGCGAGCGCCAGCAAGGCGAGGATCGTGCATCGGATGAAGGCGGAACACGCCAGTTGCAGCTTCAGGCTATCGACGAGCGTAAACCGCAGCACCATCACCGCCACCGGCACCAGCGTGACGCAGAGCAAAAGATATGGATTCTCGAAGTCGAGCCTCATAGGCTGATGCAAGGGGAGCGCACGCGCTCTCGCGTGCTGTGGTCGGCGCCCTCGCCGACCACACTCTTCTGTTCAGAAAAGCGATCGTTTGACTGGCGGTGCATCTTCTCGCGTAATCTGGCTGGACCAGGCGGCATCGGACCGAGGAATGAACCAGGCAAGCACCAGCCCCAACGCGTAAACCAGGCTCGTCGTCGCGCCCATCTTGGCAATGTCTCCCTGGAAAAGGGCGCTCAAGGCCGTCGAAGACAAAAGTGCGGCGGCCGAGAGTATGCGACCGAAGTTGTAGGTCACTCCGGAGCCGGTGGCTCGGACGCGCGTGGGAAAAAGTTCGGGCAAGAAATACGGCAGCCAGCCAAAAAAGCTCGTGCTCACCAATCCCAACGCAAAAGTCGCCCAAAGGAACTCGGCCCGCGTCGGCGTCAGCGTCAAAAAGATGTAGGCACTCAACGCCAGCGATCCCAGGCTGATCAGGAAATAACTTCGCCGCCTCCCCAATCGGCTCGCCAGCCACCCGCCGGATAAAGAGCCGATGACTGCGCCCAGGGCCTGGAGGGTTTGTGTGGAGGCTTTGAGTCCGGGCAGGCCCTGGAGTTCGCCGACTTGCCCGGCCCAGGGCACGAGCCGTTGCCCGGACGCCCACCCGCCCAGGAGCGGGATGGTTCCGAGAGCGATCCCCAGCATGGTCCAGCGCAGCAGCGGTGGACGGAAGACCTCGGCGACGGGAGTCGCAGTCAGCGAGGCCGGCGCTTGTTTTTCGGCCAGCCACTGTGGGGATTCGGGCACGAACGCGAGCACAAAGGCGCCAAGCACTACGGGCGTTCCGCCCAGCAACAAGACCCAACGCCAGGACTCGCGCGTGATTGGGTGATAAAGCATGATCAATCCAAGAATCAAAAAGCCGACGTTTGCCGCCGCGCCGATCAACCCCGCCAGAGCGGGCCGCGAAACGCTCGGCCACGCCTCGGTCGCCAGCGCCACTCCCGAAGGCCACATCCCGCCAATGCCCAGACACGCGAGGAAGCGCAGCGCCAACAATTGTTCGGGACTCGTCACGAAATAGCTGAGCGCGGTGATCGACGAATAGCAGAGAATGCTAAAGCCCATCGCCTTCACGCGGCCGGCGCGATCCGCAATCCAACCAAAGACAATCCCTCCCAAGGCCGCGCCCAGCAGAAATGCGGAAACCAGCCAGGAGAGCCACTGGTCAGCGCGCGTTTCAATGCGGACAACTTGATTCACACTCTCTCCCGTCTTCGGCGGATGAGCGGAAAGGAAGTCCTGAATGGCCGGGCGCGTCGCGGGGATCATCAACGACATCTCCATCCCGGCGAACATCCAGCCCAGAAAGACGGCGATCAGAACCAGGTAGCGGCCTTGGGCCGAGAGGGCGGTTGGTTGTGGATTCAAAATCACTTTGGCTTCGGGATCGCCTTGAGCATTCGGACAAATTGCCGCAGCAACTCCGTGTTGTCCTGATAGCCTCGCGCGGTGACGAGCAGTCCATCCACGACCACGGGTTCGTTCACATAAGTCGCCCCGCCTTGCTCGGCGTCCATCGCGCACTTGGGCACGGTGGTGACGCGTTTGCCTCGGATGCAATCGGCAGCCGTTAGAATCTCGATTCCGTGGCAAAGGCAAGCGATGGGTTTGCCCGCAGCCCAGATTTCCCGAGTGACGCGGCGAAGGTCTTTGTCGTAACGGATGTATTCCGGCGCGCGCCCGCCCGAAATGAACATGCCCGTGAAATCCTCCGCCCGCAGATCACGGAACGCCACGGAAGCCTTCAAATGGTAACCCGGACGTTCCTGCGTGATGTCCCAGGGCACGTCCGGGTTCGGTGGAATTTCGTGAAGCACCGTGTGATAGAGCCGCGCTTCCGGTCCGGCCACCACGACCTCGAAGCCATCCTCCGGCAGGCGATAGTAAGCATAAAAGGTGTCGAGCGCTTCGGTGGCGTCGCCGATGGGCATGAGGATTTTGGGCATGGGGCGGGGGCGATGGTCAGTTGTCAGTGATCAGTATTCAGTAATCAGTAATGCAGCATCCCGAAGGGCAGATCGCTCTAAATCGGGAGCACACGCGCCTCGCGTTGCCGACTGGCGCCTCGCCAGTCGGATCGTCTCTGAGACCGTCACATCCACAACGGCTGTTCAGGACAGAAGAGCGTGGTCGGCGCGGGCGCCGACCACGGCACGCGGGGGCGCGTGCGGTCCCCATCTGAGTTGAATCATTGCATCTAGCCGCTGATGCCATACTGCGCGCTTAGTCGCTTTAGAAAGTCGGCGGTGGCTTTGGCCGATTCGCCCGGAGGTTCCGTGGAACAGCCAGCTTGGTGCACGGTCACGGTGCCGCGATATTGGATTTCAGCCAAACCTTGAAACACGCTATTAAAATTGATGCCCCCGCTCGCGTGGATTGGAATCAGATCGAAGGGAACCTGCCCCCGGCTCCAGGTGTTCAGTTTCATTGTCCCGTCCGCTTTTAGCACCTGGTTCTGGAGATAAACGTTGAAAATCCACGGCGCGAGCCGCTGGATCGTTTTGGGGCCGTAGTCCTGTCCGCACAACTCCAAATTCGCCGGCTCGTAGATAAGACCGAAGTTGGGCCGGTCGATGCCCCGCAGCGTGCGCTCGATGCCTTCGACCGTCTCAAAAAGGCTCTGCGTGTGGCATTGATGAACGAGCTTCAGAGCACGCCCAGCCGCTTCGTCCGCCGCGCGTTGCGCCCATTCGATGTCTTCCTCTTTCTTCAGCGCCACGCGGATGAGCGGAGCCTTCATTGCCGAGGCTAATTGCAAAAAAGGGCCGATGTAGCGCAAACAATCCGGGCCGCGGTCGTTGTTGTACACGACATCGAAATTGCCCGTCACCATGCTGACGGACAATCCGTGAGCGCGCAGCACACCGGCGGCCTTAACCACGGCTTCGGCCGGCGATTGAATCCCGACCTGCGACGCCCGCATGCAAAGCGATTGATAGCCCGCGGCGACCGCGAGGTCGGCCAGCGCTTCCATGGACATCGATGCGCGCTCCTTGGAACTGAATTCTTCGGCAATGCGGACGGACAAGGACAGATTCATCGGGTGCCCGATTTAACCGCAAAGCGCGCGAAGAACACAAAAGGAATCGCGTAACATGTGTGGGATTTGATTCAACTGATTATCCATTTGACATTTGAGTGCGGAATCCTAGACTGTGCCCCGTTCGAGTGACGATAAAGACAGGAGCAAATTGTATGAAATCAATCGGAACCCTTTCAAGATGGATTGCCTGCGGTGTGGTTGCTGTAGCGGGCCTGATGGCAACGACTACGGAAGCGGCCGTCGGGCGAGCAGTTGTCCGTGCCGTGCGCGGAACCGCCCAGTACAGTCTGCAAGGCGGAGAATTTAAGACTTTGACTGTCGGGAGAGTCCTTGGACCTACGTCCATCGTGAAGACGGGAGTCAATTCCGGCGTCGATCTTTTCCTCGGTGAGAATGGTCCGACCGTCCGACTTCTGGCTGACACGACCCTTGAGCTTAAAACGTTGAACATTGACCGAACTGGTATCGATGTCGTTATCGAAACTTTCCTGGATCTGACGACGGGCACGATTCAAGGGAATGTCAAAACGCTTGCCGCAGCTTCCAAGTACGAGGTCAAGACACCGTTCACAGTCTGCGCCATCAAGGGAACAGAATACCAAATCAGCGCCGACGGAACGGTTCACGCGATTACGGGTTCTGTGGTCGTGGCTTACAGAGTTGGCCAACCTACTGTCACGGTGAATGCCGGCCAAACTTTTGTTCCTCCGGCACAGCCAACGGCACAGCCGATCATTCGCCCGACTCGATCTGACGAGGCACCACCCACTGTTCCACCGGCATTCCCGTCGGACATGGCCATCGAGGGGCTTACCGATCTGAAAAAGGTTATCTTCAATCAGTGGCTGGAACGGGGCAACCTGCGAGTCTTTGAGTACGGACCACAAACACCGACAGAAAAGTTGACCACCCAAATTCGCGCTCAATCCCCGGTCGAGCGGCTTAAAACTATTCAGGATCTGCCAGTGCCGCAAATAATCCAAGTGGTAGCGTCTGCGCCAGATCTAATTCCAGACGTGCAGAAGCTTCCTTTGCCTAAACAGAAGGAAATCGTCCGGGGAATCCAGGAACTTCTCCTTAGCACTCAGACCCCAATTGAAAACGTGCCTCCGCCAATACGGGACTTCGTCTCCCCCACAACTGGACGGCCTGCGGGAGGCTAACGGAGAGGCCGAGCAGCCAATTTGAATTATCACCCAGAGCGACATGCGTTGCTCTGGGTTTTTTGTTTTGGTTTCCGAGGTCGCAACTGGAAACGACTTGAACCGGTGATGCCTCAGTAAACCCCGGTTGGGCGAACGTTCTCGCGAGCCGCTGGCTTCGATGGATTGGACGCGTGATGGCTCGTCAGTAGCCTCGCCCATCAAGAGGCGTTTACTTGAACCGAAATTAGAGCCATGCACCTTCGGTCGGTCAAACGGGCACCCGTCGCAATCACGCTTTGTGTCTTGGTCCTGGTTTGTTTTGTTCACGCCCTGCCAGCATGGCTCCGGAAATCGGACGAGCAAGAGGCTCCGCGTTTTGATTTCTTTCAGAGGCTCGAATGGATGACCTACGACGCGCGAGTCAGACTGGCTTTGCGCTTCCCACGGCCTTACGCGACCAATCTCCTGGGCGCTGTTTTCATCGACGACCGAGACCTCACCGCATTGAACGACGGTTCCTACGGCTACCGCGTCAAATTTCCCTGGCCGCGTTACTTCTTCGGCAGAGCACTGAACGAACTCGCCGCCCAGGGCGCCAGTCTGGTTGGGGTGGACATTTTTTTTGACCAAACCGACCCCGACACCATTATCGAGGGGCCAGGGCGTCGGCGCTTCCCCTCGGATCAGTACTTTGCGGATCAACTCCGGAATGCCAGCAATGTCGTTCTGGCCGCGGATGCCCGGCGCCCGATTTTTCCTGCTCCGATGTTCGAGACGCATGCTGTCGCGGTCGGCAACGTTTACACGAAAGTTGATTCGGACGGCATCTTGCGCAAGGCGAGGGCCTTTGTGGAGCGGCGCATCTGGCACCCCGCCATCGTCAGCATGGCCCGGGCACTCAATTGGGATCTCGGCCGCGTCGAGATGCAGGCGGATCGCATGGTTTTCAGCCGCTTGGACGGTCAACCTCCGGATTACGCGCCGCTGGGGCAGAACGGCGCTTTGAAGTTCGACGGCGACGGGGAATTGATCGTCAATCGCGACGGTTCGGGCGAAAGCGCGAAGATTCCTGGGCCGAGGGCCAAACCGTACACGGACACGAAAGTGTGGCAACTGGGGATCATTCTGGCAGCGCACCACCTGGGGCTGGACCTGGACCATCCCGTCATTGAGCGCGACCGGATTATTCTGCGCGGAAACGGCCAGGAGCGGATCATTCCAGTGGATCGTGACGGCTTTTTCTACGTGGACTGGACGATCCGGTTAAACGACACCGATCGCATTGAAGCGGAAAGCATTGTCCGACTCATCCGTCAGAGCGAAGCTCGGGACGAAGGACAGGCGGATTTTGAGCCCAAATTCCGGGGCAAGCTCGTTGTGATCGGCTCGATTGGAACCGGGGGAAATGTCTCCGACCACGGGGCGACGCCGTTGGAGAATGAGACTGTGCTTGTCTCCAAACACTGGAACGTGGCGAATGCGGTGCTCATGGACCACTTCATTCATCGGACTTCCCTGGGAACGGAGCTTCTGCTCATCGCGCTTTTCGGAGTGGTTTCCGGCGTGTTGAGCTGGGCGTTGAGGGTATATCTGGCCACGGCGTCCGTGCTTCTGGTTTCCCTGGCTTACAGCGCACTGGCCGCGGCGTGGTATGTTCAGAGCCGTCACTGGTTGCCGATCTTCATGCCGGTGGTTGGGGGATTGCTCTTGCCGCATTTCGCATTGATCACCTACCGCGTCGTGTTCGAGGAACGCGAGCGCGATCGGGTCAAAGCCGTGTTCGCGAAGATCGGTTTGATGGGGTCCGACGCTCACATCGTCAACTACACGGTCTTCGGCCGGGAAGTGAACGTCGCCAGCCGACTCGAGAAAATCGCCGGCCGCGGAGGGATCATCATTAGCGGGGCAACGCATGCGGAACTTCAGCGAGCGGACCCCGCATTGGCTGCGGCTTGTCTGGAACGCCCGCCAGTTCAAGTCAAAGGCATCCGCGAGCCAGTCAATATTTACGAAGTCCTGTGGAAGCAGGATCCGGGGACATCCGGCGGTGGCTTGAGAGACAGCTAAACCCCTGGCAATTGAATTCGATTGTAACAGGAGCAACAGAGAAAACAGAGGCACGCTGGGAGGCATCCGGACCTTTTCTCCGGTCGAACTCCGCACCAAACCCGATTGTGGCTCGCTGCCTCGCTCCCGTTTGTCTGGGACCAGTTAAAAGTGGGATTATCTCCAAGGTCTTGTTAGATTCCCCCCATGCGCACGGCGATTTATCCCGGCAGTTTCGATCCGATCACCAACGGCCATCTGGACGTGATTCAACGCGCGGCCAAGTTGTTTGACCGAGTCATCGTGGCGGTGGCGCAGAACGAAAGCAAAAATTCCCTGTTTACGCTCGCGGAGCGGAAGAAACTCGTTGCCCGGTCTGTCAATGGCTGGCCCAACGTCGAGGCGGATTCATTTCAGGGTTTGCTCGTGGATTACGTGCAAAGCCGCGGAGGCGACGCCATCATCCGCGGGTTGCGGGCGGTCTCCGACTTCGAGTTCGAGTTTCAACTTGCGCTGATGAACCGGAAGCTGAACGAGCGCGTGGAGACGATCTTCATGATGCCCAAGGATACCTACACGTTCATCAGTTCGCGTCTGGTGAAAGAGATTGTGCGGCTGGGCGGCGATGTGTCCGCTTTCGTCCCGGCGCAAGTAAGGGTGGCATTAAGCGCGAAGTTTGCTAAAGTGAAGCGCCGTTGATTTTCCGGCCTTTATGCCTTTGACCATCAACCTCCGGCACTTGGAGCACAAAGTCCTCCATTTGCGCGGCCAATCTGTGGCGAGCGATCTGGAAGTGGCAGATGTGGATGAACTTGTGCAGATGGAGCAGCCGTTGCGCTACGACTTTTGGGTGGAGAAACTTAAAGACCGTCTGCTGGTCCGCGGGCAGCTTCAGTTTGTCCTGAACTGCCAGTGCGCGCGATGCTTGAGACCTTTTCAGAAGGTCGTGGAAATGGCGGATTGGAGTTGCAGCCTGGCCCTGGAGGGAGAGGATCAAGTGGCGGTGCAGCACGACTGCGTGGACTTGACGCCTATGATCCGGGAAGATATTTTGCTCGCGTTTCCACAACATCCGTTGTGTAAGTCTGAGTGTAGCGGGTTGCCGATTGCAGCACAACCCTACCCCAATGCGAGCGAAACCGGCGCAAGTGGGTCCGTCCCGTCCGCGTGGGACGCACTGAACAAACTCAAGTTCTGATCAAGTTTGAAATTGAATTTATGGGCGTACCAAAACGCAAACCATCGAGAAGTCGCCAGCGAATGCGACGGGCCTACAATAGCGTGCTGAAGCTGCCTCAACTCAGCACCTGTCCGCAATGTTCGGCTCCCTACCTGCCCCATCGCGTATGTCCCGCGTGCGGCTTTTACAAGGGCCGCCAGGTGATCACGGTTGAGGCCATCGGTTGATCGATTGCAAGAGCGCAGAGATCCGGCTTCCCATCTGCGCTCTTTTGCTTTATGCGAATCGCAGTGGATGTCATGGGAGGGGACCATGGGCACGGGGTTGTCATCGACGGCGTCCAACACGCGCTCCAGGCGGACCTGGGGTTGACCGAAGCTTACCTGGTGGGTGAACGGGAGAGCATCGAGTCATACCTCAAACAAGCCAACGCCCACGACCGCCGCATTCGGATCGTCCACGCCTCGGAAGTTCTCACCATGGAAGACAAGCCCGTGGAGGGTCTCCGACGGAAAAAGGATTGTTCGATCTTGCGCGCGGTGGATCTGGTCAAGGAGGGGAAAGCAGATGCCCTGATTTCACCCGGCAACACGGGAGGCCTCGTCGCTGCCGCTACCATTCGCTTGCGGAAGCTAGAGGGAGTGGAGCGCGTCGGGATAGCCACAGTCATCCCCTCCGCCGAAAACGAGTTTGTGCTGCTGGACTCCGGCGCGAACGTGGAATGCCGCCCCATGCACCTGGTGCATTACGCCGTGATGGGAACGGTGTACTCTCGCGAAATCCTTGGTTACAAAAAGCCGCGCGTCGGGATTCTCAGCAACGGGACCGAGGACAACAAGGGGAACGATCTCACGCTCGAGGCCTTCAAGCTCTGCAAACAAATCGACATCCATTTCATCGGCAACGTCGAGGGGCACGACCTGTTTCACAATCGAGTGGATGTGGTGATTTGCGACGGGTTCGTGGGCAACATTGTCTTGAAGACCATCGAGAGCTTCGCCAAGGGATTGATCGGCTGGCTCCAGAAAGAGCTGAAGAAGAATCCAAGACGCATTTTGGGCGCGCTCCTCGCCAAGAACGCCTTCCGCACGATCAAGCGCCGCATGGATCCTGATGCGCACGGCGGCGCCCCGTTGCTCGGTTTGAACGGCAATGTCATGAAAGCGCACGGCTCGGCGCGAGAACGGGCCATCATGAATGCCATCCGTCTGAGCACGCGGGCGATTCAAAACCAGATCAACCAGATCATCTGTCAGGAGATCCAACGCGCCAATGAACGTCTGGCCGCGTGCAAACAGGCTGAGCCGATTCCGACTTCCGCATGAATCCGGTCGCATCCAAGAAATTCAAGAACCCCCGGGCGCAACACGATTTCAAAGGCCGCACGTGCTCGATCGTCTCCGTGGGTTCCTATGTCCCGGAACGGATTCTCCGAAACGTGGATCTTGAAAAGATGGTCGAGACCACCGACGAGTGGATCACTTCCCGGACCGGAATCCGCGAACGCCGAATCGCCGCCGATGACGAGTTTACGTCCGATATCGCGGCCAAAGCAGCCACTCGCGCCCTCGTCAAGGCGAGGCTTCAGCCGGAGCAGATCGACATGATTGTCGTCGCGACCATCACACCCGACATGCTCTTCCCATCCACGGCATGCCTGGTTCAACAGAAGATCGGGGCCCACCGGGCGGCAGCGTTCGATATCGAGGCTGCCTGTTCGGGGTTCATTTACGGACTGGAGATCGGACAGCAGTTCATCATGTCACGCACTTACGACACGGTGCTGGTGATCGGAGCAGAGAAGTTGTCCGCGATCATCGATTGGTCAGATCGGAACACCTGCGTGCTTTTCGGCGATGGGGCCGGGGCGGCGATCCTTCAAAATCGCCCTGGCAGCCATGGTTTGCTGACCGCGTGCATGGGCGCTGACGGCACGAAAGCTCACTTGCTGTCCATGCCCGGCGGGGGCAGTCGTTGCCCGGCCACGTCGGAATCGGTCGCGGCCCGAATGCACTATTTGCGGATGGACGGGAAAGAGACCTTCAAGAACGCCGTCAACGCGATGTACACCGCGGCTCGGGAATCCCTGCGCCGTTGCGAGATCGATATCCGTCAGATCAATTGCATCATCCCGCATCAAGCCAACCGGCGGATCATCGACGCCGTGGGCGAACGCCTCGGAGCCGAGCCGGAACAACTTTTCGTCAATCTCGACAAATACGGCAATACCTCTGCGGCATCCGTGGCCATCGCGCTGGACGAAGCGGTTGAGTGCGGCAGAATCCAGAAAGGAGACCTGGTCCTGTTGGTTGTGTTTGGCGCCGGCCTGACCTGGGGCGCGGCGGTGATCGAATGGTAGGCTCTGGCTGCCCGGATCCATTTCACCGATGCCGCGCAAGTCAACCGCCAGCACGTAAACCAGCGCGCCGCCTGCCGATACGTGTCCCAGGTCCCCTGAATGTCGTGCGCTCGATTGCCTCGTCGGCCGGCCGGACATCGATCCCACGAAGATTGGCGTTTCCGGTTGTTCAGGCGGCGGGACGTTGAGCAGCTATTTGATGGCGCTTGACGATCGCATCGCCTGCGCCGCGCCCAGTTGCTATCTGACCAGTTTTCGCAGATTGATCGACACGCGCGGTCCCCAGGACGCCGAACAAAATATTCACGCCCAAATTGCCTTCGGGATGGATCACGCCGATTACGTCTTGATGCACGCTCCCAAACCCGCGCTGATCCTCGCAGCGAAAAAAGACTTTTTCGAGACGCGGTAGGTCGCGGTGCTGCGGCCAAGGAGAATGCAACTGGCGCCGATCAAGGTGTGTTCGTCCGTGGCCTTGAACCTCGGCTTGCCGGTGTCATCCAGGAGTTGGTAACGCTCGCCCTGGCCAATGGGATCGTAGCACAACGCGGCGATGCCGTGCTTCGCCAGGAAAATGCCCTGCGTCTGATTCTCAGTCGTGCCGGTGGCCGAGTGGCCGCTCGGCATCAGGACGGCAGGGAACGGCGGCGCGCTTTTCGGCAAACACAGCGACGCCGTGACAAAGTGCCGCGGCTGGCTTTCGAAGATGACCTTCCCAAGCCGGTAACCGTCTCCCAGGAGCGTGGCGACAGTTTTCGCGTGGAGCGGCGTTCGTTCCGGGAACCACCCAACTGTTCGAGGAAAAACTTGCGCAACCGTTCCTGGTACGCTTTCGATTCTTCCGGAGTCTTGACCTGTTCGTAGGCCGCCTAGCGACGTTCGAGCGCGTCGTAGGCTCGCTGTTTGAGAAACTGGCTGAGCATTTGCCGCGGCTCCGCACCTGCCGGAGGCGTCGGGAGCACGTTCAGGTTCTCGGCGGCGAAAGCTGCTTGGACACCGAGCGCGAGAAGGAGAGCGGGAAAGGGAGCGGAGATGTTCATAGCAGGTTTTCGCTTAATCGTAATCGTAATCCTAATCTTACTCCTAACCATAATCTCATTCGCGGGATCTTTTGGGTCGAGGACGGTTAGGATTAAGATTAGGATTACGATTAGGAGCGTGGATTCAAAAATTATGCCGAGTAAAGCAGAGCCTCGTTACCTCGGCTGCTACTCACTTCGCCAGGAATTCGATCACTTCAAGAGTGGACTCGGTATTTACGTTTCCTGAAATCTTGGTGATCATCTTTGCGATGCCTCCGGGGATTTGTTCCGACATGTAGATCTTGACCGTGCCGCTGTTGGCGCCTTGCGCGACCGCGGATTCGGTCCACTTGCAGCTCACGGGCTTGCCCGCAATTGTGATTGTCTCCGTGCCTTTGTTCAGCACTTTACCGGAGTCCGCTGCCGGAACGCCCGCTGGCATCACACCATCACCGGGAGCGCCCGTAAGTGGCGACGCCGCGGAAAGCGGAAAGTCCTTCCGGGTGGTGCTGGTCTTGCCCATTACCGTCGTCTCGATTTCAACCACCGCACTGGTTGCCTTCAATTCCACCAGCGTTTGCTTGATTTCGACCGTGGTATTGATCGGCTTGCCGGCGACGTTCATGGCGGAAGTCATCCGGATTTTTGCGTAGGACCCCGCCTTGAAACTGGCCCAGGGATGTTTGGGAGGAGTCGCCGCCTCTTTGCCGCAACCGGCCACCGCGAGCATCGTCAACGCGAGGAGTCCGAGCTTGGTGTTGTTCATATGTGGAATTTCCTTGGTGTTGGTTTGGTTTCCTTGTCGTTACTGGAAACGCTCCTTCAATTCAACCACCAAACGGACGCCACGCAGACCGGTGCAGCCACACGCAGGTTCTTTGGACTGCGGCGGGAGGCGAAGCGCCACGCCGCTTTGACCGCGCCAGCCAGGCTCCCAAAAGCGGTGTCGCCGCTGCGCTCTGCCACCGCAGTCCAAAATCGCTGCAACTCTGCCCTAGGCCTAGGTCGAAAGGTCCACCCGCGCCAGCGCATAGGGCAGCAGCTGCAACTCGATTTTCCCGGACACAGATTCGGTGGCAACCCCGGGTCGTGCGCGAAAGGTTTCCGGATTGCGCATCGCTTCTTCGGCGTTGGTTTCATCCAGGTAGCGCACGAGAGCGCGGCACGTGCCGGTCTTGATTCGAACCTCCTGCGCTTCAGCAAGGAAATTGGCGACCACGATGCGCCGCCGATTTTGCGCATCGAGCAGCGCGATCCCTTCCACCTGCAGGGGATGGGTCGAATGCGCCGGGCACACCCGGTCAAAGCCGGCCGCGTCGGCCAGCAGATGGTAAACCGGGAAAACGCCGCCCGGAATCGACCGGAATTTCTCCGGCAACGGCGATCCTGCTTCTGTTTCCATCACGCCGCGCCAGCCGGTGGTTTCGTAATAGGTCAAGGAATGGATGTTCCCGGCCGCAGCCAATCGCGAAAGGCTTCCCAGAGTCCACCCCGCGCCGAAAAGCGACATTTGCCGAACATCGACGGCGGACGGCAACTCACTGGAATCGGTCGCCGAGCCCGCGGGCGTGTCCTTGGCTGCGTCCGGATTGAACCGCGCGCAAAGCGTAATGGGGGAAATGACCGCGGCCTGGCGGCAGAATTGTTGCAGGCTTTCAACGGTGCCCGCCTGGCCCGCGAGATTCTCGACCATCGTCGCGTTGTCGAAAGCGTGCACCTGCGGTTGAACGGAGTAACACGGCAGCGCCCACGAATCCGCGGCGGGGCGCTGGCGATTCAACTCCACGAAGTACGCATCCGTGCCGGCCGCCAGGAGAATGTTCGCGCCATACGCGGCCAGGCGTTGTTTGGCCAGACGCACCCACTTTTCGCTCGTGACGGTTTGCGACGCGTGGAAAATCATCCAGAGCGAGACTCGCGGTTTCACGGCCTCCAACTCGCGCATCAGAGCCGTCAACTCTTCTTCGGCGCGATCTGTGAGAGACAGGGCGACGTGCAAGGTGGCGCCGATTTGGCCAGCCTCATTCGCAGACTTCCGCAACGCCGCCGGCCAGTTCGGATCAGCGAGCCGGAGGTCCACGCGGAGATGAGAAAGCCGCAACGCTTTCAGGCGCTCGATTTCTTTGGCCGTCAAAGGATGGCCGTGAGAGGCGGCGCCCAGGCCAATCGCCGGTTTGGCCAAGACGGGCGTCGTGGCGATTGAGATTTGCGCCCCGCGTCCGAGAACGACGGGCATGATTTTCCGCGGCGATCCAAGCAGCGACACCGTGGCCGATTGGAAAACGCGCGTTCCTTTGTCGATTTGCTTCGGGAAACCCAGTTCCAGGGGCGTGCAGTAAGTCTTGAAGGAAGCGTCGGTCCAGTTCCGCTGATCTTCCATCTCAAACACGTCCCCTTCGAAGCGCACCTCCGCGCGGACGCCCGGCGCCGGCTCATACGCAAGGGCGCGAATGTTCTTGAACGGTTGATCCGGCGAGATGTGGCGGGGAAAAACGCCCGGCTCGGCGCGGCCATCCGGGTGTTCAACCATGCACGGTTTTCCCGCGCATTCGGAGATCGGGTGGAGCACGCAAATCCCAATGCGATTGCGCAGAAAGGTCGCGCGCGCCTCGCCCTCGAACCCAAACGTCACCTTGCCGGCCGAATCTCCCGTGAGCGTGCCCTTCCAGACGAAATCGATTTCGCGCTCCTGGCATTCCACGTCGAAGGTCACCCGAAACGAATCCTGCGCAGAGTCCACATTCAGATTTCTGATCTGCGGCGTGATCGTGGCCCAGTTCCGGTCTCGGACCGCCGCATAAATCGCGCGCACGATTTCGTGATCGCCCACGCGGATGTAGCGGAGGAAAGCCGTGCCCGGCTCGAAGATCATGGTGAGCGGGCCGGCGGCCAGGGCGATAGGTTCGGCGGGAACGGCCTCTGTTCCACAACGCAGAATTTGAGGAGACAAAGCGGCAGACATAATTCGATTTGAGATTTGCGATTTGAAATTTGAAATTCAATTTCCACTGAACCTTGCGAGACGCGGTCCCCGATTGGCAATTGAGAATTGTTGCGTCGTCCCCATGTCAAAAAGTTTGTTCCGTACGGAACAAACTTTTGGCGTCTTTTCTTTGCCAACTCCTTCCTGATCTTCGTTTCTTTCGTCGCGGCGTATTCTGAGTTCGCCACGTGTCCGCGAGGCGGGCGCCATTTTCAAGAGCTACCCCTCAATCCGGTAGAGATGAGTTTTGGCGCGAAGGAAAAAAGCTCTGCCCGCGATGGCCGGCGACGCCATGAAACCGTCCGCAAGCTGATTCGTCGCGAGCACTTTGAACTGGCGGCTTGCCGCAATCACCGTGGTCTTCCCGTCTTCGCTGAAAAAATAAACCCGCCCTTCGGCGCCGACGGGCGAGGCGGAGTAATTGCCGCCGATGCGCTCTTGCCAGATTTGATTCCCGGTCTTGGCCTCAAGACAGCTCGCCACGCCGCCGTCCTCTAGCATGAAGATCAAATCGTCGACGAGCAGCAGTCCGGGCTTGCGCGAGACGCTGCGCCTGGATTTCCAAACCAACTCCAGACCCGCGCTCCTGGCTTCGCCCGTTGAATGGGTGGGATCGACCGCGTTGGCGTCGATCATCTCGCCGTTGCGGCTTGGGCGTATTGCGAGCAGTTGCCCGTTTGACCAGCCGGTCGGCAAAAAGATCAGGCCGTGGCCCACGACGGGCCGGCTGCTCGCGGAATGAGTCGTGCGTTCTTCGACGCGCCAAAGTTCCTTGCCGGTGAGCGGATCGTAGCCGTAATGCGCCTTGGCGCCCTGGCTGATCAACATGGGCTTCCCCTCGACCACGGCGATATGCGGCGTGGAAAACGCCTTGCGAAAATCGCCCTCGGCTTGCGGTTTGCCGTCCGGATCCAGGTCTTTGTAGTCCACGGAGCGCTCCTGCCGCCAGACGGTCTTCCCGGTGTGCTTGTCCAACGCCACGACGAATTGATGGTCGCTGCCGTCGAAATTCATGATCAGCAAATCGCCGAAAAGAATCGGAGATGAGCCGGCGCCGCGAAAATGGTTGCACACGAAATCCCGCCGTTGCCAGAGCACCTTGCCGGTTTTGGTCTCGACGCACGCGGTGCCCGGCGATCCGAACGTCACGTACACGCGACCTTCCTCGATTACTGGCGTGGGCGAAGCGTAGCTGTTGAAAGGATGGACGTACTGCGGCAGGACCACGTCGAAGAGTTTGAGATTGTGCTCGATCTTGCCCGTGTCGCGATTGACGCAAATGGCGGAGAGCCGCGTGCCTTCTTCGGGCGCCGTCGTGAGCCAGATTTGATGGCCCCAGACCACGGGCGAGGACCAGGCTTTGCCGGAGATGGGAGTTTTCCATATGACGTTGCTGGTTTCGCTCCAGGACAGCGGCAAGCCTTTGGCCTCCGAGAGGCCGTCGCCGTTGGGTCCGCGGAATTGTGGCCAATGTTCTCCTGCGACCAGCGCCGCGGTCGTGAGACCCAGTGAAAGCATCGATGTGGCAAGAAGGCGTTTCATGGCGGCGGAACGATACCAGCAGGACGGATGAGCGGGCAATACCTCTGTCATTCGCGCTTTGACGACGGGTGCTGGGTCCAATACCTTTTGATTGTGAGCAACGAAGAATTAAGGGAGCTGGTCGCCAGCCTTGTGTCGGCTCAAAACGAAACCGACCGCCTATTGAAGGAAACGGCCGAGCAACAGAAGGACACCGATCGCCGGATGAAGGAAACCGACCGACTGATCAAGGAGAATGCCGAGCAGCAGAAGGAAACAGACCGGCTGATCAAGGAGACAGCCAAGCAACAGAAGGACACCGACCGCCGGATGAAAGAGACCGATCGTCAGATGAAAGAAACTGACCTGCAGCTCAAAGAACTGGGCAAACAGATCGGTGGTCTGGGCAATAAGTTCGGCGACTTCGCGGAGGGCATGGCGATGCCTTCATTGATGGAGATTCTGGCCAAACGGTTCGGTGCCGATCAAATCGTCGAGACCAAACGTTTGCGCAAAGGCGCGGACGAGGTCAAGAGTATCCTGACCCGGCGGGAGCTGGACAAATTCATTCGGAACTTGCGGCGGTTCTACCAGTTTCTTCCCCAATTCAAAGGTTATCGGTTGTATGGCGTCCTGGCGGCCGTCGAAAGCAGCCAGGAAATGGACGCGGCCGCGTTAGCGGAAGGAGTCTGTCTTGCGCGGATGCACGGCGATATTTTCAGATTGAAAGTGCCTCGGAACTTTCAACCGAAGGATTGCTCGATCTAGGAACTCGAAAACAGTGCGGGAAACGAAGTCCGCCTGCCAAACGAAAGGTGCCTGCTTGTGAACAACCCAATTACGTCTCGTCGCTTCCCAAAGCCCCCTGCCCTCTCCCTTGTCCTCCTGCTGTTCTTTGGCGGCTGCGCCAAACAGCAGGAGAGAGTTGAGGCCCCCCAACAGGCGCCGCCCCCTCAGTCGTCCCCAGCGCCGGTCTCCGCGGAAAAGAACAGTTTCAAGGAAGTCACATCGCGCCTCGATCCCGGCGGCGATTTTTATTTCTATTGGAGCGGCGAACGGACGCTGAACGCGCTCTCCACCAAAGTCACCGACTTGCGCAACCTCGTGGCGGCCATTCCGGAAATCCCGGAAGACGTCCGGCCCAATGTGGACAAGGCTTTTGAGATCGGCGCGCGCTTGATCAAGAAGAGCGGGCTTGAAGAAATCAGCGGCCTGGGGCTGAGTTCGATTGCTCGCGAGACGGGCCGTTATCACAGCAAATTTCTGCTGCATCATTATTGCGGACAGAACACCGGGTTCATCTGGTCGCTTTTTGGCCAGGCGCCGCATGCGCTCACCGGGTTGGATTTGCTCCCCGGGACGACGGCATTGGCGGCGTTTTCCGATTTCGATTTCACGCAACTCTGGTCGATCGTGACCAACGAGATCGCTCAGGCCGGTTTTGCCGAAGCGCAAGCCTGGGTGCAAAACATGCCCGCCCAATTCCTGGAGGCGACCAAGATCGACTTCAATCAGTTGCTCGGCTCGCTCGGCGGCGAATATGGCCTCGTCGTCACGCTGGACGAATCCAGGCAGATACCGATTCCGATGGGGCCGCAGCCGCTTCAGGTGCCGGAGCCCGGATTGATGCTGGTGGTCAAGGTCAAGAACGACACGTTGTTCGACCGCGTGGAGCAACTGCTCGCCGAAAACCCTCAGGTCGCGGGTCAGCTCGTCAAAACGGACAAGGACGGCTTGCGCATGAGAACGATGCCGGTTCCGCTGCCGTTGCCCATCGCCTTGCGTCCCAGCATCGCGCGCGTGGATGATTATCTGATCGTGGCCACGACGGATGCGCTCATCGAAGAAGCCGTGGCCGTAAAACGCGGCCAAAAGAACGGTTGGAAACACTCCGACGAATTCAAGAAGTTTTCCGAAGGCCTCCCCGCTCAAGGCAACCTGTTCGTGTTCTTGAGCCCGAGATTTGGCCAAACCGTTGCCCAAATCCAACAGCAAGCGCTCCGCCTCAATCCGAAACTGGGACAGGCTCAGGCGGAAGGCCTTCAGAAACTGCTCGGCACCGGCAATGCGGCGTACACTTTCACAGTGGCCGCCAACACCGACGAAGGCTGGCTCGGAGTCGGCAATGGAAATCAAACCTACAGCCAAGTGTTGATCGGGCCGGCGCTCGCGGCGCCCGCGGGGCTTCTGGCGGCCATCGCCATTCCGAATTTTGTGAAAGCACGGCAAACCGCGCAGCGCAACGCGATCATGAACAACCTGCGCATGATCCAGGGTGCGAAAGAGCAGTGGGCCCTGGAGAACAAAAAAACGGATGGCGCTCCCGTCACAGAAGCAGACATTTCCCCATTTCTTCAAGGGGGCAAGATCCGGAACATCCGCGGCGAGAAATACGATCTGAACTCGGTCGGACGATCTCCCGCAGCGACGTTGCCCGACGGATCAAGCGTGGCCTTGCCGTGACGTGAACCGGACGATTCTATGACAGCGCCTCGCTCTTTGAACCGGCGGGAATTCCTTAGGACTTCGGCCGGCCTGGCGGTAACCGAGGCGCTCACCGGCGCGGAACCTGAATCCGCGCCCGCCGATCCCATCATCGACATTCATCAGCACACGAACTATTCGGGCCGAAGCGACGAACAACTGATCGCGCACCAGCGCACGATGGGCATCAGCAAAACCATTTTGCTCCCGGCGGGCACGCCGGTCGAGCGGCCCTCCACGCACGAAGGCAAGTCCAACGGCCTCGCCGCCCAGTGCGGCGGAAACGAGTCGTGCCTGCGAATCGCCCGGCAATTCCCGGACGAGTTTCTTTTCGGCGCGAACGAAGTCGCCGACTTGCCGAATGCGGATCAGGAAATTGAAGAGTATCTCAAACTGGGCGGCATCATCATCGCCGAGCAGAAGTTTGCCGTGGATTGCGATTCCGCGTCCATCGAACGGCTGGCTCGCCTGGCCGAGGATTACGGCGTGCCGATCCTGATGCACTTTCAGCACGGCACGTACAACCTGGGCATCGAACGGTTCCACAAAATCCTGGCGAAATATCCCGAAACCAACTTCATTGGCCACGCCCAGACCTGGTGGGGCAACATCGACGCCAGCCTGGACCAAACCGTTCTTTATCCAAAAACGAAAGTCACACGCGGCGGCATCACGGATCGCTTGCTCGCGGATTATCCCAACATGTTTGGCGACCTCTCAGCGGGTTCCGGACTCAACTCCATGTTGCGGGATGAAGACCACGCGCGCGGCTTTCTGGACCGCCACCAGGACAAACTGCTGTTTGGCAGCGACTGCAACGATTCGGTCGGCCGCGGCGAAAAATGTTTGGGCGCGCAAATCCTCGCGGCGATCCCGCGGCTTGCGCCCAATCCGAAAGCCGTTCGAAAGATTCTCTTCGAGAACGCGGCGCGCTTGTTCCGAATCCAGTGATTCGAGCATCTAGGGCAGACATCCTGTCTGCCGGTTGACGGGGCATCCTTGCGTCGTGGCGCAGTCCGAACTGGCAGGCTGGAAGCCTGCCCTACGTTTTCAGGCGCTCTAACCCACGGGCAAGGCAATGTCTGGAAGTCCGGTGTCGAATCTCAGAGTGATTTGCACGTCCTTGAGCTGGTGCTCCCGGCAGAAATCAACCGCCCGGCTGGCATTCGGGAAATCCTTCGCGCCCTCATCCTCATCCATCCAGAGGCCGTCCTCGGTCAGGTAGCGGCCAGTGCCCTTGTGTTGGATGAGAATCTTCAAAGTGAAAAGGCGCACGGTTTGTGGTTTTCCGAACGACGTCAGAACTCGAACCATCTTCTCTTTCCGCGCTGGACGACTCTGAGTGAGGCCGTCGGCCTGGCGGATACGGGACACGCTGTTTCACTTCCGATAAAAGCAGGGACTTTGCCATCTCAGGTGTGAGAATGCCGCCCTTTAGCGGCGGGAGTTTTCATCCTGAACCGCAGATAGCCGCAGATGAACGCAGATGGTGAGGGGTTCGTGATATCCTGGCCTTCACCCACCGTGTGAACGGCGGCTCCCGGTTTACGGTTTCCCAACTTGGGATCTTGGGATTACCTGCGTTCCACCGCGTCCCTGGAATGCTCTTTTGATCGCTGAGTAAAGTCGGGAACGGAGTGGTTCGCGTTTCGCGAGGCGAACGAGCCTTATGGGGAACTGATAGCGGGGCTTGGGAAGCTCATCCGTCCTTCCCCGGCTTCCCGAAGACTCGCATTGTCCCGGTTACCGCTGGTAGCCCGGACCGTTCAGAATCTCATTCGGATAAGGCGGGATGCCACGGATGAGGTCCCAGCACTTGTTCCACTTCACGAGTTGCGCGTGGCCGCCAAACGCTCCAACCACGCGCCGCCCGGGAGGTTTCGCTGCGTGTTCCATGGCAGAGTCCACCAACTGGCCGTCCCGGAGTGCCGCAGCGAGAGGGTCTCGCCGCTGGTTTCCGGATTGTTGCCCGCGTCATTGAAGTAGAAGCCGTCCGTCTCGTTCTGTTCCCACATCTGCCAATCGGTGGCTTGGAAATCGGTAAGTTTGTAGGTCTTTGCCGCTGGAAATCCGCCCGGCTTTGGGTCCCACGTAGCCGCCGATCGTGCCGTTCCAGCAATAGGAAGCAGCATGCTGGCCAGGACGGCGATGATCGCGATCACGACCAGCAGTTCGATCAGCGTGAATGCACGCGCGGTGGGTTTTATTCGACAGGTTAGCCGTTGGGTTTGAAGACTCGGTTTCATAAGCTATGCACAAGTCAAGCAGTGCAAAGTAGTGACCCGGTCCCTGGTTGCTCCTCGAATCTCGGCAAACTCCAGCCGCTTCTTGCTTCTTCTGTTGCTGCCGGGGTGCGATCCAAAGTGTCGGTCAGCGACTCCGATTGACTTCCCTCTCTCCCCGCGAGGAAACGAGTGGGGAGAGAGTTGGAGGGAAGGGTTTCTCGGAAACATGAGAAGTGAGCCAACGCCCCTCCTCCCTTCGGGAAGAGAGGGAGAAGACTTCGTTGACCGAGAGTTTTAATCGCACCCTCTCTGCCGCCTTGCCGCGCCGCGTGAATCTCGTTTAATCGTGCCATGCGAGCCGTGCAGCGCCTGCTCTTTGCTGACCCGCAACCGCTGGTGGAAAAGTTGGGTTTGGATTTCTTTCGAGGCTTGCCCGAAGTCCCCGGTGTTTACCTCATGCGCGATGACGCGGGCGTTGTGCTCTACGTCGGCAAAGCCAAGAACCTTCGGAAACGCCTGAACAGCTACCGCGTGGCAAATCCTGAGCGGCTGGCGCGCCGCCATCTGAGACTCCTGCGCGCTGTGGCGCAGGTGGAATGGCTGGCGTGCGCGGACGAGGCCGCGGCTTTGAGCCAGGAAGCGGCGCTGTTGCGGACACTGCGGCCCAAATTCAATCGTGTCGGCACCTGGCCGGGCAAACCGAGATTCCTGGCCTGGGACCGCGACGGCGAAACAATCTTGCTGCGCATCGCGGAGTCGGGAACACTGGGCAAGAATGTCGTGGGACCAATGGGCAGAGGCGCGGAAGTTCTGCGCGCGGTCTTAGCGCGATTGCTCTGGTTCGCAGTCCGTCCCGAACGCGGGATCGCAGGCCTGCCGGTAGGTTGGCTAAGCACGTCAGGCGCGCATCGGCCCCATAAACCTGGTAAGGACGGATTCCACTCCGTCCCTGACTTTTTTTGCCTTGCGATGGAAGAGAAGTCCTCGAAGACTACCGCCTCGTCGAAGCTCTTCGCAGCGGCATCGCCCCCGACTTCGACGTCTATGACGCCGCGGTCTGGAGTTCCATCGCCGTGCTCAGTGAAAAATCCGTGGCCGACCGCAGCCGCCCCATGGACTTCCCGGACTTTACAAAGGGAAAGTGGAAACACAGGCTGCGCATCCGGATTTTGCTGCTCCTGAACCATTGCGGGGATTGCCAGATGCCGGAGAGCACGTTGTTCGCGCACGTCAACGCGCTGCTCGAATTCACCGCGAGCCTGTCCGAAATCCAGGAAGCGCTGGCTTGGCTCAAGGACAAAGCTCTATGTCGATTTCACGGTCGAACAAATGACCGAGGCCAAACGCTGGAAAATCACCGCCGTCGGCAAAGCCGACTCCCGAACTGAATTACGTTTTACGTTTTGCGTTTCACTCCCGATGAATGAGAAGGACCCGCCCCGACTCCGACCTCCGACAACCCTCCTGCACCCCCAATTCATCGCTTCTGAAAAGGGGGGGCGTTATATCAAACCTTTGTCATTTTGTATCAAACCTCGCGCGGCCTTACATAAGTTATTGAAGTGGAGGATGGTGGAGCCGAGGGGATTCGAACCCCTGACCCCCACAATGCCATTGTGGTGCTCTACCAACTGAGCTACGACCCCATCCAGAGCGGCAGCAATCTAGAATGGCATCGCTCTTTGTCAAAACGATTCTCCGGTCTCAATCCAGGCCAAGCCGCGCTCGGCCCGCCGGAGAAATCATGGAATGGTGCCAGGGCGGATCCCACACGATTTCCACGCTCGCGTCCTCGACTCCCGGAAGCTCCAGCAACTTTTGTTGTGCGTCGGCCGCGATCACCGTGCCCATCCCGCAGCCGGGCGCCGTGAGCGTCATCTTCACAAAGACTTTGCTGCGCCCGGAAGGCTGCGGTTCAAGGTGCAAATCATACACCAAACCGAGATCGACAATGTTCACGGGAATCTCCGGGTCGTAGCACGTCCGCAGAGTTTCCCAGATGGCGCTTTCGTCGGCCGGTCCGGATGCCTCCGACGCAGCGTTCGCGTTGGCGTTGGCGGCGCCAGGGGCTGGCGCTTCGATTCCGAGCGCGTCCGCGTCGCCGTTTGCCAGGCGAAACAAGCTTCCGCTCGCCATGACGGTGAAACTGCCGCCGAGCGTTTGCGTGATTTCGACGGGCGTGCCTTTGGGCAGAACCACCTTGTGGCCCGCGGGAATTTGCACCGCTTCGCAATCGCGGCTCAATTCAACTGAAGTCGTGTTTTGCATGCGGCAAAGCTAGCCAACCACATTCAATAATCAACGCCTGAGCCGTTGAGAATCCAGTCCGGCGCAGGCGGCGGCCATTCTCAGTTTGACTTCGGTGGGGCGAGCCTGTCCCAGCGAGCCGCTTCCGACGTGTTCCCAATACGTCGGACACGGCTCGCCCCGGCTCGCCCTACCTTGAAAGCGTTCGGCCAATGGCCGCTTTGGACAATCCCCCGGAAATGCGGTTTAATCAGGCCATGACCGGCACGGTTTGGCAAAATGCAATCCGCTCCTGTGCAGACTCGGCGCGGGCACGGCAGGGTCTTGAGAAGCTGCAAAGCACCGGCGCGGCGTCGGTGTTGCAGAGCGTGTCGCCGGAGCAGGCGCGCGTTCTGGCGGCGCTCTGGAGCGGCTCGGAAGCTCTGAGCGAGCTTTTCGCGGCTCACCCGGAATGGCTCGCGACGCTTCTGGACACGGAATCGCTCCGCGGGCCCCGCCGCGCTCAGGGACTGGAACGCGAAGTTCAGAGTTGGCTTGGACCTCTTCTCGATACGGCAAACTACGCCGGCGCGTATGCCAAGCTGCGCCAGTTCAAACAGCGGGAAATGCTCCGAATCGCGGCGCGCGATCTGGCGCGATGGGGTGACGTGCGTGAAATCACCCGGGAGATCTCGGACGTGGCGGACGTTTGCCTGGAGACCGTCTATCAATTGTGCGCGCGGCAACTGACCGAACGCCTGGGCCAGCCGTATCACCAGGACGCCGGCGGGCCGTGGCGGCCCACGGAATTTTGCGTGCTGGGAATGGGCAAGCTCGGCGGCCAGGAGTTGAACTACAGTTCGGACGTCGATGTGCTTTTCGTTTATGAAGAGGAAGGCCATCTCTTCAAACTCCCGCCCCGCAAGGGCCAGAATCCGGGTTCCGGCCTGAGCAACCATCAATTTTTCCGCCGGCTCTCCGAGGCCATCATCGCCGAACTCAGCGCGCTGACTTCGGACGGCGCGTTGTTTCGCATCGATCTTCGGCTCCGGCCCGAAGGCGACGCCGGCCCGCTCGCCCGTTCCTTGAGCAGTTACGAGAATTACTACGCCCAATGGGGCCAGACCTGGGAGCGCATGATGCTGATCAAAGCCCGCCGAGTCGCGGGTAACGTCGCGCTCAGCACGGAGTTCTTGGAGATGATCCAGCCGTTCCGTTATCCGCGCGCGCTGAGCGAACGCATCCTCCAGGAAATCGCGGACATGAAACAACGGATCGAAAACGAAGTCGTCAGGAGCGGAGAGATGGATCGAAACGTGAAACTGGGACGGGGCGGCATTCGCGAGATCGAATTCGTCGCGCAATCCCTGCAGTTGCTCCACGCGGGCCGCGCGCCGTTTCTGCAGGATTCCCAAACGCTTTCCACGCTGCAAAAGCTCGTCCGCTACGGCGTGCTTCCGGCGGGCGACGCCCGGGACTTGATCGAGGCTTATGGCTTTCTCCGGGAGGTCGAGCATCGGCTGCAGATGGAAGGCAACCTGCAAACTCACACCATCCCCAGCGATCCTCCGGCGTGCCAGCGGTTGGCCGCGTTGATGGGATTCGATTCAACCGCCGCGTTTGAAAACACCCGGCAGACTCATTGCGAGAACGTTCGCCGGATTTACGGGGCGCTGCTCCAAACAAAACAATCTCCAACCGGGAAGAAGCTCCCGGATTTGCAGGAAGGCGAAGCGGCCTGGCGCGCGCTTCTGGACGAACATCGCTTTCGCGATGCCGAACGCGCCTGGCCCATGCTCCGTGAATTCGTCCAGGGTCCGGGCTACGTCCACCTCTCGCCTCGCACTTCGGAACTGGCTCTGGAACTGGTCTCGCGGTTCCTGGCGCTTTGCCGGGGACAATCGGTGAAGGCCCCGCACGCGCAATCCGGCCCGATTCGCCTTTCGGATCCGGATCGCGTCTTGGCGCGGCTGGACAGTTTTGTGAGCGCGTACGGATCGCGAGCGCTGCTCTATGAAACGTGGGTCAACAACCCGGCGTTGTTCGAGTTGCTCTTGCTGCTGTTCGATCGATCCGAATTCCTTGCGGAGATCGCAATCCGCACTCCGGATCTGGTCGATGAACTGGTGTTGAGCGGGCGTCTGCGGCGGCGCAAAATGGCCGAAGAAATTCTGGAAGATCTCCGCTACGGCCTCGCCGACCCGGATCAGTCCGCCTGGCTGAGGCGTTATTATTACGCGGAATTGATGCGCCTGGGCCTGCGTGATATCGCCGGCCTGGCAGACTTCGAGCAAAACCTTGCCGAACTTTCCGCGCTGGCGGAAGCCTGCCTGCAATACGCGCTGGACGTGGTGATGCGCCGGCACAAGTTGCGGACCGCGCCGTTCGCCATCGTGGGTTTGGGGAAACTCGGCGGCGCCGAAATCAATTACGGCTCTGATCTGGACATTCTGTTCGTGGCCGGCCCGGCGCAAAAGAAGCTTCCTCGATTACAGCGCCTGGCCGCGGAAGTGATGGAGTTGCTCTCCAAGCCGACGGAAGCCGGCGTGACGTTTCTGACGGACCCGCGGTTGCGGCCCGACGGCGAGAAAGGCCTGCTCGTCAACACGCTCGCGGCGCACGAGGAATACTACCGGCATCGCGCTCAACAGTGGGAAATCCAGGCGATCTCCCGCGCCCGTCCCGTGGCCGGCCATGCCGACACGGGCCGCAAGTTTGCAGAATTGGCCGCGCGCCTTTCGAATTTCCGAACACCTTCCCTGCCCTTGGCCGCCTACTCGTCCGCCTGGAAATCGGAGATTCACAAGATGCGTTTGCGCATCGAGGAGGAGCGCACGCCGCCCGGCAAAGAGCCGCTGGCCATCAAGACCGGCGCCGGAGGGTTGATTGACGCCGAATTCCTCGCTCAAGTCTTGTGCCTGGAGAACGGGTTCCATGAACCGAACACGCTGCGGGCTCTGGAACGCGGACGGGAGACCCACGCGATGCCGGAAGGCGACGCGGTTGCGCTCCTTGAGAATTACCGCAAGCTCCGCCGCATTGAAGGGATCTTGCGTCGCTGGAGTTTCGAGGGCGAAACGTTGTTGCCGGACGACCCCGCGCCGCTCTACCGCGTCGCTGTGCGCTGCGGGTTCGCGAATGCGGACGATTTCATGAAGGCGGTCGCCGGGTACCGGAAGGCGATTCGGGAGGTCTATCTGAACTCGTTGAAGCGTTGGAGGGTTACAGGGGTTAATTAAGCAGCGATTCTCCCCATGAACCTCGGAGCGCCGGTCTCCAATCCGGCGCGATTCAAGCCGCACCAATGCGTGCCGGGTCGGAGACCGGCGCTCCGGTTCATGGCCGCAATGCGCGCACTCGTTAGGGGAAGCCGGCGTCCCCCGCCGGCGAGTCGGATTGCTGAGGGCAACGGGAATTCGCCGACAAGGATATCGGCTCCCGGCCCGTGGTGATGAAAATGCCGCGCCCGGCGTCAAACCTGCCAACTCGGCACGAGCTTTGCTTAAAACAGCCGTGGTTGCGGTCCCGATTGTGTGGGGGCCGCCCGTCAGTTCCAGGCGATTCAAAGGGCGCCTGGACAAGACTGACGAGCTGACACGGGAAAGAGGCATGGCGGCGGTCATCGCTGGATTCGAGGTCTGCCGTTCAGGAGCTTGAGTGGACTGACAGTCTGCAGTGAAGACAAGGACGCCATGCTTCTTTGGGGACTAGTACTGTGACAAAAAATTTTCGCATGTATCGAAATTTTTTATCACAGTAATGGTTTCCTCGTAACATTCTTGGCTCAGGATGAGTCAGAATAATTCGGACGGCAGAGTCGTAACGCGGTTGGATTTTGAAAACATGAAGTTTTTGAAGAGGGCAAGCGGTTTCACGTTGATCGAGTTGTTAGTCGTGATCGCGATCATGGGCATCTTGATGAGTCTGCTTTTCCCGGCGCTTTCGCAAGCCAAGGCCAAGGCCCAGGAGGCGCGATGCTTGCACAATCTCAAACAACTGGGTCTGGCTACTCTCATGTATGCCGAAGACCACAAAGGCCTGATCCAGATTGACGCTCCGCTCGAACCCGGCGTGACGTGGGGGAGCATTTTGAGCACGAACCAGAACCTGCGGCCTTTCGAGGTCTTTGTCTGCCCCAGCTACGCTCCGCGACGGTTCACCAACTGGTTCAAGACCTACGGCGTGCGGCTGGACCCGCTCCCGGAAAATGTTTCCGGCGACTTCAATGAAGTCCTGAAAACTGATTCGCTCGCGAAGCCGTCCGAGTATTTTCATTTGACCGATACCACGAGCCGCGGCCGCCAAGGCATTGGCGCGGAGCAGTACTATTACTTCCGAATCGACGCCGAGAAACAGGTTCATGCCCGTCACGACCGAAAAGCCAACGGGCTTTTCATTGACGGCCACGTCGAAAGCGCACGACGCAGCCGGCTCGAAAGTCTCGGCATCACCGCCCTCTATTCCGCTGACACCGTGCCGGCCTACTACTGAGAGCGGGAGTCCGTCGCCAGGAGCGCCTCACGTTTCACGCATTACGTTTTACGTTTTACGCTTTATCCCATCGGTTCGGACCCTCCGCACAACTCCCTCCCCATCCAGCCTGGCCAGGAAATCAATCGTGTCCTGCTGGAAACAATACGGAACGTCCTCGCGCAGCTCCGGGATGCCGAGCAGGCGCCGTCCGTTCCGACCGTCGGCCGCGGCGCGCAGGATATCAGCTTTGGATGCCGCATAAATCTGCCGCGCCATGCGGGCTGAATCGGAGATTCTCCCCGAGGCATAGTCGGGCCAGATCAGATCGCACAATGCGCCCGCGGCGAGCGCGTCTTCATAAGCCGCCTGATCCACGGTTCCGCTGCAGATCAGGAGGAGGTTGACTGGCTTTTCTTGCGCGATCCAGGCGGCGAGGGCGCGCATCCCGAGAAACGAGCCGATCAACGTGGATCGGGCTGTTGCGCACGCCCGCAGCGCGCGCGTGCCGTTGGTCGTCGTCATGACAATGGTCTTCCCGCGGACCTTTTCCGGTGTGAATTCACGAGGCGAATTTCCGAGGTCAAAATCGATGCTACCTGTTTGGGCTGCCAAGATTCGCAAGCCATTTCGTTCACCCGCCAGCAGAACCTCCGCGCGCGACCGCCGAATCGCCAGCGCTTCGGCAATTTCGCTTACGGGCAGAATCTCGCGCGCGCCGTTCGCGAGAGCCGTCATCATGGTCGAGGTGGCTCGGAGAATGTCGAACACGACGCAAACTACTTCGCGCAGATTCCTCTGGCTCAGGCCGGTGAATTCCGCCGGAGTGAACAGAACCTCAAGACAGGTCGGGTTCACAGCGAACCTCTCTTCCTGCGCCGCATGTAGTGAAAGAGATATTGCTGCGCGTATCCACCGAAAGGCCCGAAGTGTTCCTCGCTGAATCGTTGGAGGCGGCGGAGAGGAATTTGCCGGCCTCGAAAATAGAGTTTGCGCAAAGCTTTCATGACCCACACGTCGATCGGAAAAGCTTTCGGAAAACCGTAAGCGAAAAGCAACACGCAATCGGCAATCTTTCTTCCGACGCCCGGTAACCGGAGCAACGATTCTCTGGCTTCGCCAATCTCCCGCGCGGAAAGTTTTGAGAGGTCGATTGCCGACGAGGCGACCATGTCCGCGGCCCCTTTCAGATAGGCGGCACGAAATCCCATCTTGCACGCGCGCAACTCAGCCTCGGGGCAGGCGCAAAGCCGTTGGGCGCTCGGGAAGGAATGGGCCGGAGAATGCCCTGGCGGCACCGCCACCGGTTCCCCGAACCGCTCGCAAAGCAACGAGACGATTTGCCGGATCTGGATGATTTGTTTGGTGGAGGAAAGGATGAAGGACGCAAGGCATTCCCACGGATCCTGGCGCAGAATCCGCAGCCCGAAGCACGCTTTTACGGCGGCGCGCATCGGTTCGTCGTCGGGGAACGTCGCCAAGATGGTCTCAAGATCAACACGGCTTTGGAGGTAGTTCTCGATCCACGAGACGCTTGAAGCCGGTTGCGCCGTTTCGGCGAGAATCGCATGCTCCGTCGCGGACAACCGGACCCAGTGCCGGTCAATCACACCTTCCCATGGACCTGATGGCAGGGCGAGCCTGTCCCCAGCGAGCCGAGAAGGACGTATTCCAAGCGCGTCAAACGGCTCGCCGGGACGGATTCGCCCTACCGGCGATCGGTTCGAGGGGCGTGGGCATGGTTCGGAATCCGTGCGAGCTTCGCTGAGCTTCCATCGGAAGGCCTGGCCGGAGATTAGGGTTTCGGCAAGGTCGTAGTTCCAGACGGGCAGGCGAATTTGAGAGAGACCCGTGAAGTTCGCGGCCGATTGAGTCGAGGAAGGGTCGAGATGCGGCGCGGATGACGACATCCGAATGGCCTCATCTAAAAAACCACCAGGGAACGAACCGGAAAGCCCTTCAACTTCTCTCTCCCGTGAAGGAAGGCCAGTTCGATGAAGAACGTCACCGACACGATTTCCGCCTCCAGCTTCCTCAAGAGCGCGGCCGCGGCGCTGGCGGTTCCTCCGGTAGCGAGGAGATCGTCGATCAACACGACTCGGCTGCCGGGCTTGATCGCGTCCACGTGAATGGCGACAGTGTTCGATCCGTATTCGAGGTCGTAGGATTGTTCGTGAGTCTGAAATGGAAGCTTGCCTTTCTTGCGCACGGGTACGAACCCCGCGTTCAACTGCAGGGCGGCGGCGGCGGCGAAGATGAATCCTCGGGCATCGATGCCCACAACGGAATCAATGGCGCCCGGCTTCAGATTGTCCGTCAGCCGATCGATGCATCCGGAGAATAAGCGCGCATCCGCGAGGACGGGAGTGATGTCCTTGAATTGAATGCCCGGTTTCGGAAAATCCGGGACGTTCCGAATGGCCCGGGTCAGTTCGTCAAGGGTGGCAGGTGAGGTCGTCACAGTGCTTATTTACGCACGGCTTCCATTTTTTCGATCATTTTCCGAAGCTTTTTCAGCGCGATGTTTTGAATCTGCCGAATGCGCTCGCGGGTCACTCCGAATTTCTCGCCGACTTCCTCGAGGGTTCTCTCCGAGCCGCCGTCCAGGCCGAAGCGATAGCGCAGGATCATGGCCTCGCGCGGGTCGAGCGTCTGGATCATTTCATCGAGCATTTTGGTGACGGTTTTTTCTTCGAGTTGCTCGTAAGGCGTTTCGGCGTTCTCGTCCTGGACGATCTCGGCAAAATTGTTCGAGTCGTCGTCGCCAATGGGCGCGTCGAGCGAGGCCGGGCGGATGGCCGCGGTTCGCAATTGCGCGACGCGCGACGCCGTGATGCCCAGTTCTTCCCCCAACTCCTCGTCGGTTGGTTCGCGTCCGAATTCCTCCTGAAGCCGCATGGCCGTCCGCCGCATTTTAGAAATCTTGTCCACGAGGTGGACGGGCAAGCGGATGGTTTTGGACTGGTTGGCCAGCGCGCGCTTGATCGATTGTTTGATCCACCAGGCGCCGTAAGTCGAGAGCTTGCCGCCTTTGGAAGGGTCGAACCGTTCGACGGCTTTCATCAGGCCGATGTTGCCCTCGTTGATCAAATCAAGCAGAGGCAAACCTAACCCTTCGTAGTCGTGGGCGATCTTCACGACCAGACGCAGATTGGCCTTGATCATCTGTTCGCGGGCTTTCTTGTCGCCCTTTTTGATCCGGGCCGCGAGTTCGATCTCTTCTTGGGGTGTCAGCAGCTTGACCTGACCGATCTCGCGAAGGTACAGCTTGATCGCCGTGTCTCCGTCGTAGGAGGTTCGCTCCCTGGGTTCCGGTGGAGCAACTGGCGCCTTCTCGATCTGGATGGCGTGCGGGGCAGCACGCTCCTCCGGGCCGGCTTTCTCTTCGACTTCAGCCTGCGCGCCCGTTTTTCGGTCGGGCACAGGGATCGGAGAATCCCCGCCGCTGAGCGACCATGTTCGGCCCGTCCGCGAACGCCGAGGCTGGTGAAACAGCCGCGACGCCAGAGCGTTAGATTTGGTTTTTATGGCCATATCGCTTTTGATCCGGAACTCGTTTCTTCGGAGTCGAGGGGTCCGACAGAGTTAACACCGTCACGCGAGCAATGTTCTTGCGCGAGGCATTTGTCGGGCTTTTGGCACTCCGCGACCACTAACACAATAGACGCAATTGGCGGGCAGTTCTTCATCGCATTTCAGAGTTCAAGATGTCCGCATCTCGAGCGCGGCTTTCCGGTCTCGAAAGCCGAAGCAAAACCTGCCGATCCACGCTGGGTCGAGTTCTAGTCACGATCGTGCCCGCGCGCGATGAGGATAAAGTGCAACAACGTCATGACCGCCTCGATCAATGCCGCAACGTAAGTCAGAGCCGCGGCGTTCAAGACCTTGCTGACGGCGCTGCTTTCATGGTTCCCGACGATACCCAGGCGCAGCAATTGAGCCTTGGCTCGGCGGCTGGCGTCAAATTCGACGGGCAGAGTGACGGCCTGGAAAAGCGAAATGACCGCAAAGGCGATAACAGCCAGCCCAACGAATTTCATCGAATTCATGAACATTCCGAGCATCGCAATCCAGAACACGGCCTGGCTCGCGAAACTCGTGATCGGAACCAGCGCCATGCGAAGCTTCAACGGAGCGTACGCTTCCTGGTGCTGGAGGGCATGGCCCGCTTCGTGCGCCGCCACGCCGACCGCCGCGAGCGATGTGCCGTGGAAATTCTCCGAGGAGAGGCACAGGGCTCGTTTCGTCGGATCGTAGTGATCGGTCAGATGCCCCGGGACTTCGCGAACCGGAACATCATCCAGGCCCGCGCGGTCAAGGATTTCCCGGGCCGCTTCAGCGCCCGAAAGGCCGGACTCGGCTGGAACACGAACGAAACGGCCATACGTAGAACTCAATTTAACCTGAGCGAAGACCCCGAGGATCAACCCTGGAATCGCCAGCCACCAATACTGATCCATGATCAACATTCCTAGCATCATAGACATTCAGATTATTCGATCTGTCCTAAATCCTACAGTTCCAGTGCGAATCCCGAACCGCCGCCACTCCCGATGCTCTTGAAAACCCAGGTGAGCGACGCTCGACTCGCATCCGGTTTGGCGTGGAGCGAGTTCAATGCCAGTGGGGCGGAAGCCAAAACGCCCGCATTTCCCAACTGCATGCTGAATCTCTGCGACAGGGCGACCCGAAAAGAATCGACGACGGTGAGACAGCTCGAACCACTGTCACACTTCGAGGATTTTCTCGAACTTCGTCAAGTTCTTGGGAGCTTTGGCCGTCACCAGGACAACATCTTCGAGTCGCACGCCACCGAGGCCCGGGTAATAGAGTCCGGGTTCGATGGTTACGACCTGTCCGGCTCTGAGGAAATCCTCCGACGTGGGGTTGATTCGAGGTGGTTCGTGGATTTCAAGCCCCAGCCCATGGCCGGCTCCGTGAAGAAACCCCTCCATTTTCCCGTTCCGGCGCCCGGTCTTGAACCCCTCCTTTTTGAAGAACTTTTCGATGATTTGGTGAACCTCCATAGTTGGGCGTCCGTCGCGCAGGTGAGCGAAGGCCAAATCCTGGGCTCGCGCCAGGGTCGCGTAGATTCTTCGAACCGCCTCGCTGGCCCGCCCCTTTACCACGGTCCGGCTTATGTCGGCGAAGTATCCCGTCTTTTGTGAGCGAGGGAAGACGTCCAGGATGATCGGTTGGTTGCCTCGGAGCGGGCCGTAGCCGCGTTCGTGCGGATCGCAAGCCTGATGGCCGGTCGCCACAATCGTGTGATTGGCCAGCCCACCCGCCTGCATGATCGCTATTTCAATGATCGAGCGAAGTTTCTCCGACGTGAGAGGGACATGGTGATAGAAGAGCCGGCCGTTCTTGCCGATCTTGGCATTCTTCAAAGCCTGGATGCCTTCCGATAATCCGACTTCGGCCATGATCAAGGAAGCGTTGATCTTCTTCACTTCCTCGGAAGTCTTGATTTCACGCTCGGCGAAAAAATCGCCGTCTTTCGCTTTCACTTTGATTTTGAGGGCGCGTAATTCGCGGGCCAACCCTAGCGGGAAGTTGCCCGGAACCACAATTTTCTTGAGCCGGCGCTCGCGCAAAATGGCGCTGATCACCCGGGCAAAACCCGCGGCCGGAATGCCCTCTCGTTTGAGTTTGCGAACGTAAGTGCTCAGGCGGATCAATCGGCAATCGCGCGAGGCCCTTCGCGCCCGGTCGATTTCCAGATCATTCAGCACCAGGTGCGGCTTGCCATGAATCCGCAAGTAGATGAAGGGGTCGGGCACCAGAAAACCCGCGGCGTAGAGCATGTTCGCGTCGCGTTCGCTGTCGGCGACAATCAAAAGATTCTCGCGGGTCATTGGCCAAACCTAGGAAGCGGTCGCAGCGCTGACAAGACTTTCACGGACCGGTCATCGCACTTTGCGGTGATCGGCGAGAGCAAGCCGTGCTGCCTGCAATGAAATCGAGGCGCGCCCGCGCACCGGGCGAACGAAGCTCAGTGCAGAACGGTGGAAGAGAGAAAATAGAGCCGGCCAATTTGGAGCCTGGGCAAATCCATTCCCAGATCCAGTTTGAGCGTGGCATTCGCGCTCTTCCCCAGAAACCCGAAAATTCGCGAAAGACTGAAGGGCTCTTTGTAACGCACCAGATTCGCATCGGGAATGTTGGCGATCTTCTTGGCGCGCGCGACCGCGGTTTCGAACTGGCCCTTTTCATCGACAAACCCGTACTCAAACGCCTGGCGGCCCGTGAGCACGCGTCCATCCGCATACTGTTCCCACCCTTCGACAAGCGGTTTCCCATCGCCTTTGTTCTTGGACAGGGCCCGTTGCCTGCCTTCACGGACCACGGTTTTGAACCGATCATAGGTTTCTTCAATCATGGCCTGAATCATCTCGGCCTCCTTCGGGTCGATGTCTTCCGGCTTTCTCGACCCGCTCAGCATATCCTTGAACCGCCCGCTTTTGAACACCTGCGGATAGACGCCGACCTTGTCCATCAATCCCCGATAATTGAAGCTGTGCATGATCACGCCGATGCTTCCAGTGATGGTGAGTTCATTGGCCACGATCCACTGGCAGGGCACGGCGACATAATAGCCTCCCGAAGCCGCCAACCCGCTCAAGAAGGCGATGACCGGTTTGCCGTGCTTTTTCTGAAACTCCGAGATCGCTCTCGAAATGTCGTCTGAGGCCATCACTTCGCCGCCGGGAGAATCGACTTTCAGAATAACTGCTTTGACCGATCTGTCGCGTCCCGCAATCTTCAACTGGTGCGCGATGGAGTCGACCATGTTTCGCCCTCCCCGGTCCCAAATCTGGCTGGAGATGATTCCTTCGACGGGCACGACGGCAATTTTGTGCTCGGAATGGTTGTTTTCGAGGGTCAGCTCTTCCAGGTAAGTGCTGGCGGAGGGCATGGGATTAACGCCCGCGATTCCGGACACGGCTTGCATGAACTGGCCGGCCACGAAGACCAGAAGCACGGCAGCGAGTGTGAGCGCCAGAATCATCCAGCCGCGGCTCTTGCGCGGTTGAGGCGGCGGTGGCGTAATCACCGGCGGAGTCGTCGCGTAAACGGGCGGCGCATTGTTGTCCATAGTGGCGAGAAGCTATCTCAGGTGAATGGGACGGGCAAGTGGGATTGAAACATATGAAATCCTCGTCCCTCTATTCGGACATGCTCTAAGTGCAACTCGGCGCTGCAAGAGTAGAAGTCACGTGAAGCCGCTGAAGCCGCCGAACCGCCGAATAATCGCTTGCGGGACCTTGCAACGAATTGTAGATTCCTCGGCCCTGGCAGCACCCGTAGCTCAATTGGATAGAGCATCTGACTACGGATCAGAAGGTTATAGGTTCAACTCCTATCGGGTGCGCCACTTTGGTAGTCAATGGCTTACAGACAGTTCTTCAACGCCGAAAAATCTTCACTTTCTCATTCCTTTCTCACTTTTGGGGTCTGCGGAAGGCTTTCCATCGTCCATCCGGCCCCAACTCTCGACGGGCTTTGAAACGCCCGTTTCCGGTCAACTATGAGCGAAAGCCGGGCATCCTGGCGCTGAGTCTTCGAACGCGATCCCGGTTTGCGGGTCCACCACGAGGTCGTAACAAGATAGCGTGACAGGAAATCGAGCCGCTCTCAGGCAGTGCTCA
>Ga0194119_10001552_pt1 | contig 41506 bp, 40 predicted proteins | sample TA2MahC100mmetaG_FD_148620 | JGI IMG/M metagenome (GOLD analysis project Ga0194119, IMG submission 148620) | Freshwater microbial communities from Lake Tanganyika, Tanzania - TA2015018 Mahale Deep Cast 100m | ecosystem: Environmental > Aquatic > Freshwater > Lake | place: Tanzania: Lake... | reverse complement strand
TATTTATCAAATAATTTAAGTAACTTAATAATATAATAGAAAATTTTATTTACAATCAAATAGATTCATTTTATATATTTTAAATTTTTAAAAAAAAAAATATTAAGTTAATATATATATATATGTCTTCTACACCTTCATCTGTCTCGCAATCTTGTATAAATCAAAGTAATCTTTGTGGATTAGTTATGAGTAAGAGTTTTTCGAATAATATTCAAAACTTATCTAATATAGAAGATCAAATTTGTCTTGGACTTGCTCAACAAGCAGATTTAAGACTTGCACCTTATACTGATCTTGGAATTACTGTTAATAATGATCCTGATGTTAATTTACTTGTTAGATCAACTGATCAAGTTCCTAATTTAAATAAAGTTGATGGGTTACGTGGTCAACAAGTTTTATATTTCCAACATGTAGAAAAGGAATTAATTAATAATTCTACTTCTGTTAGTTATCAGTTAGGAACTGGAGACCATTTATCAGCTAATATTAATATTCAATTAGATCCAATTAAAACTAATCCATGGGCTGATGGAAGTCTTGAAATTGTTTCTACTTATTTAGATGCACATCTCTCCATGGATACTGATCAAGCTTTAGTTTGTAGTATTCCTAATAATAATGATTCTGAATTATTCCGTGGTCGTAATCATGTTAAAAATCTTACTTCAACTGATCCTAGTGGTCTCAAAGTTTCATTTGATGTTGAATTTAATAAAAAAACAGGTTTTAGTCCTGAACATTCTTTAGTTATAAGCACAGATCCTTCAACACATAATAAATATAATTGGATTGATTTACCTGATAATTTTAATATTAATAAAGCTGTTTTAGCTAATACAACATCTAAAATTTATGATATTCAATATGCTGGTTCAGCATCAAATAATCCAATAACTGGTGTTTATAAATTATCTAGTGCTTCAACACAAGTTAATATTACAATTAATAAACTTTATAACTCTGATTTAGTATCAGCAAATGCTAGTGAATTACCTATTAGTCAAGATTATATTATTTCAAATGATAGAATAACTTTAGATTTACCTAGTTCTTTAACTGAAAATGAATTCTTTAATATAAATGGTTTAGGTGCTCCAGGTATTAGAGATTTAGTTGGTTCTGGATTCTCTATTAATGTTGATGTTAATAACGATGGAGGATATTATTCAAGTGATACGAATTTATTCACAGTAGATTATAGTTCTTTAAAAAATAATGATTTATATTATTTTGATAATGTTGTAAATCAAGATCATGTTGTTGATTTCAGTGCTAGGTCTATTAGTTTAAATAATACAACTTATAATACAAGTGATGGACATAATAATACTAAAGAAATATTTTTAAATTATATTGATGAAACTTTAAATAATACTGATTCCGCTTCAAATCTTCAAATTGATTTAAGTTCTACTACTAGAACTACAGTAGTTTCAAGTGATAGATTAACTCTTGGTAAAACTATTTATTATCCCAATCAAGTTGATGCTCCTGATGTTTTACAATCTACTGATTTAATAAATGGTTTAGTTCAATATAAAGTTACTGAAATATTAAATGAAACTAATGATAATAATAGAACTGATGCTCAACGTTTAGATACATTTAGAATTAGAAATAATAATCATGAATTGCATTATTTACCTAGTGCTGTTGAAGCTCCTCCAACAACTGTTATTAATTATTCTGCTGTAGAAAATTTAGTATCAAATTCAGCTTATATTATTCACGTTAATAATAAAGTTGCTTTATCTAGCAACGATCATCCTATATACAATGCATCAAATAATACTTCTTCTGTTAATTTTAATGCATATTCATATGTTCAAAATCCAGGTGCTCCTGTAACTAATGACTTCTTGAATCGTAAAGATAATAGAATTATTGTTTCTATTTTAAATACTAATGATGTTTTATCTAATGCTAATTTTGATTTGGTTGATGGTAGTCTTAGCACTGTTAATAATGATCCTATTGAAACTAAGGACAGAAGAACTGGTATTAATAAATTTGCATCTTCATGGGGTAAAAAATCAATGATTAATTATACTCTTAATTGGAATTTAGAAGGTATTTCTAAGGATGCTATTGAATATGAGAATGCATTAGAAAATATTACTGTTTCTGGTTTAAGTTCTACTGTTGGATTAACTAATCCTGCTACATTTTCTTTAGCTAATGATGTTGGTATTAATCGTAATCTCAGTGTTGAACCTTTAAATATTGAAGTTGTTGATTATGTTAAAGGAACTGCTAATAGAACTGAACTTAATGTTACAACTGATAATTTATCATTTACAGGAGATGTTAATCTTAATATTCAGAATGTTAAAGTATTTAGAGTTACTCGTAGTGATCAATATCAATTACGTTTCGATCCTTTATTAGATGGTTTCACTAATTTGAGATTCACAACATCTACTATTACTGATCAACTTACTTATTTTGAGATTGAAGATAATAATTCAGGATCTAATCATGGTGATGTTGAAGCTCCTGATAATACTGTTCATGAATTCTATTTAAGAGCATTAAGAATTAATAATGTTCCTGCAAAGGCAACAAGAGTTCCTAGTTTAACTAATTTATCTATTACATTCAAAAATAATGCTTTCTATAATGCTAGTTATAATCGTCAAGTTAATGATCGTAGTTTAGCTAATGGTTGGGTTAATGGAACTGGACTTAATCCTGTTACCTCTCCTATCTTTATTGATACTAGATCAACTGAAAGATTAAACCCTGAAAACCAAAATATATTCTTATCATTTAGAACTGCTTCAAGTTATTCATTTATTGGTTCCACTGTCTTTTATTTAGATTTAACTGTTGATAATGATAATTTAAATAAAACTTGGTCTGCCAAATTATATAATTATGGTAACACTTCTAGTCTTTCTTTATTAAATGAATGGACTTTAAGCACTTCTACTACTACTCCTCCTGATCAAACTCCTACTCTAGTTACTGATCTTGATGTTCAAATAAGTATTTCTTCTAATCAAGCTGCAACTGATGAAGAAACTGTTACAATTAATATTAGAAGAGTTGCTAATAGCACCAATCCTGATCATGTTATTACTCTTAATTCATATATGATGTCTTCATTCTGGATTTATGGATTTAGTGGTCAACCTTCTATTGTTACTAAATCTTCTAATCTTAACTCTACTTTAACACCTGTTAATGATTGGATTAAACATATGTTAATAAATATTAGTGATACTAAAATTGATAATGGTGTTTATGTTAAATATACTAATACACCTAAAGCTGTTCAAGTTTCATCAAATTATCCTAGTGAAATATTTAAACTTTCTGATAATGATTTATTAGTAAAACATTATAGTTCTAGTGCTAATCAAACTACTTTTACTAATTCACCAACTTTTGATAATAACACTAAATTTATTTTCTCATCTCCTGGAAGTGTTGATGTTGTTCTTAGATATCGTCGTGGATATTTAAATACTAATATTATTGGAACTCGTGGTAGAACATCCGTTGTTGTTACAATTGGTAATTATAATCAAACATTTACTAATGTTTTTAATGGTTATCAAGCTACATTAAATAATTTAGTAAAAACAACTGATAGTTCTAAAGTTATCGATCTTGGTATCATTTTAACATTTAAGAAATCTTTAATTTATAATGGATCAATTGTATTATTTAATCCTATTAGTTCAACTGGTGTAATTACAGTTTCTAATCCTGCAAATATTTCTGGTGCTGAAACTTTAAGAGAGACAATTAGTTTTAATCTTAAACAAACATCATTTTTATATCAAAAATTCGGTATTGTTGCTAGAAGACCTGTTTCAAATGGTGCATTTAAATACACTGTTGGTTATGGTAATAGTGTTTTATTAATTGAGAGAAATTCTAATTACAGAATGAATTTATCATCAGCTTTAACTGCAACATATACTTATGTTAATCAACTTCAAATTTTAAATCATTCAACTCCTGTCTTAGTTGCTAATTCTTTTACAATTGCATATATTGCTCCTAATGCTCAAGCTGGAGTCTTTTTTATTTGGATTACTCCACCTCAAATGATTGTTGAAGGTGTTACAAATAATAATAAATCTGATGTATTTAATAACAGAACTGAATTAATTAAAGAATGGGCTTTCCTTGATAATACTAATAACACAGTGTTTAATCGTGATGATAATCCTTCTGTTACTGTTAGTGTCAATAATAATGCTCAAATTATGACTTATCATAATATTAGAACCGATTCTATTTCTGACACTCCTGATTTACCTGCTAAACGTGATTATTGGATTGATGTTAAGGAAAATAATGTTGTTGTTAATTTAAGAAGATCTAATCCTAATTCTTCTATTACTATTCTCAATGGTAGATTAAGTAAATTGCCTGCAACTTCAGATGTTACAAATAATAAATATTCTAGTCTAAATTATTCTAGCCAAACTTGGACTTTAACATTTAAACAATTATTAGCTGAAATTTATGATTCAACTGCTTTATTAGATACATCTGTTGGTGTTACTGATCTCACTTTAGCAAATATTACATTATTATTTAGAAATACTATGGTTAAAGCTGGAACTTATACTTTAACATTTTCTCCTAAATCTACTGTAAGACCTTATATGTATCATGCATTAAGTGTATTTGAAAGAAGCATTGCAAATACTGCTAGTGTTAATCAAGTTGTTAGACGTGTCTATAAATATACTTTTAATGATGTCAATTACAATACCTATTTAACTAACGTTGTAGATGTTAATAATGTTGTTCCTGATAATGCTTCCAGAGATTCTTCTTTCGTAAGAATTGGATTTAATATTGTTAATATTCAATTTAAAGACTATTTAATTCCTTCATCCGATAACACTTTTAGTATTTCTGATCTTTTACTCAAAATTACTACACCTACTGTTTCTCAATGGAGAGATTTAATTGAAGCTAATACAACTGATGGTAATGTTTTACCTGCTAACTATGCTGGAACTAATCAATCAAATGTTAAATTTATAGTTCATGGACAACCATCTATTACTCAAATACTTCAATTAATCTATCCTTTACCTACTAGAAACAAATTATTATATATGAATTGTAAAGATATCTACAGAATTAATGATAATTTGGGTAATAGCATATATGCTATATCTTATGATGGAACAGTATTTGCTAATATCATTGCTAGTGAAGAAGTATATTTACAACAAAATGTTAAAAAATCTTACACTAATATTAATATTCGTAATGTCGTTTATAACGATTTATCTATTCAACATTTTGAAACTCGCACTCACACCCCGTTATAATAATTTAACTAAATATTTTAATATAATTTTTAATATAATTTTTTAAATTAAATAATATAATTTTATTATTTAATAATAAATGAATCTAATATATTTTTACAATATTTATATAAAATCTTTATTCAGTATAAATGATATACATGAATAATTCCCTATTATTAATGTTGCATAAAATCTAAAGATATATCCATTATAATATCTTCTATAACTAGCTATATCATTATAATTATTTAATATTTCTTTTATTCTATTCTCCATTAAAATATTTAAATTATGATTTTTTAATTTATAATATTGAATGGTTTTTAATTCTAATTCTATATTATTTCTAAAATATAAATTATATATTCCTAATGTAGTAATATCTTGTAAATTATATCTACTAAATTCTTTATGAATATTTTCTTCATAATATTTTAAAATTTTTTCGAATTCGAACCATTCATATGTTAATTTATTATTATTTATATAATCATTATATTTTGAACGAACTATATAATAATATTTAATTAATAAATTATTATTGTTTAATTCTATATTTATATAATAATTTAATATTACTGATCTCTCATATATTCTATCTTTTTTTAATTTTATTTCATATACATAATTATTATAATTTGTTAAATATTTTATTAATATTTCTAAATAATCTTTTATGATTTGAAATAAATTATTATTATATTTATTCCTATCAATTATATAAAAAAAACTTACTTTATCCTCTGTATTATATTGTTCTCCTTTCCTTAATTCATTATCTATATTCTCTTCATTTATTTTTAATATATTTATAATTTTATTATCATTATCTAAGATATGATTTTTTATATTTTTTGTATCATTTTTCAAATTTTTATAATCTTCTGATAACATAAATGGAGAACCACTTATAAAATATTTAAATAATCTACTATTTTTTATACTTAAATCTATAATAAATGAATTTATATCTTTAATACCAATTTCTTTAAAAAAATCTAAATCATTTATTTCTTCTGTTATATCTATATCCTCTTCTTTATTATATATTTTATTATTTTTTTCATATATATTACTTTCAATTAAATTAATTTCATTATCTAATAAATTTATATCATTATTATTATAAATTTCATATAAATTTGTCATTATTAATTATTATTTATATAATTATAATTAATTTTTAGACTTATATATTATTTTTTACATAAATTAATTTATAAAAATAATTATTACATTATTTAATAATGATCATAATAGATTTTTTTAAATTCCTCAAAGAATTGATTAGAATCTAATTTACATTGTAATCCATTGATTAATAAATCTGTATATCCTCTAAATAAAGGATTATCTATAAAATTAGAATCATACATATTTTTTAATTTAGATATATAATTATTTATATCTTTTTCTCTTTCTAATCCTGGACTTTCTTTAGATTTTAATTCATTAGGAAATTCACCATAATTTAATATTTGAGCTAAAATGCAAGATAAGGAGCAAATATCATGATTAAAACTTATTTCCTTATCAGGATCTATTAATCTCATAGCTTCATCAATAGATGTATACCATCTAGTGCATACTTCACCCAAAGGATTTAATTCACCTTTACAATATGAACTACCAAAATCACAAATCATAATATTATTAATCATAAATTGATTATCAGGAAGATTTAATATATTGATTAAAATATTGGATGGTTTTAGATCACAATGTATAATTTCATTTGAATGAATATATATTACTTTTTCACAGATATCTAGAAAATAATATAATAAATATCTTATATTATATTGATTATATAGTTTATTTCTATTAGCTTCAATTTCTAATAATGAATGAAATGTAGTATCCATTCTTCTCATTACTAAAAAAAATCCAACTCTTCCCATATATAAATCTGTTCTTAATTTACACATTATATTAGCTTCATGATTACATTTAATTACTGATTCTGGATATTCATAATATTTATTATCTCTAATGATTCTAGGTAAAAAAATATTCCATTCTTCAAAACATTTTATAGCATATGTATTACCATATTTATCCCATCCATTAAATATACTTCCATGAGAACCACTTCCAATAATTCTTCCTGGTAATAACCATACTTTTAAACCTGTATTTAACTTGATTTTCATTAATCTAATTAATGTATCATTATCTTTACTATTATTTATAGAATCATATGAATAATATAAATTTTTTTTACCATTTTCATGTCTTTTTAAATAAATATAGATCTGTAATCGAGTATCAAATACTATATATTGAATATCATTAATGTCATCCATTTTTAGTAATTATATTTTTTATAACGTTACATAATTAATTAAAATTATTTCATTTTTTTTGATTATAATTTAATAATTTATTATGATAAAAACTGTAGCACCGTTCCCAAATAATATTATTTTCTTGATTATTAATAAATAATTTATATAATAAATTAGAGAAATAATCCGAACTCTCTAATGAATAAAAAGAAGGTAGATTATCAATAGAAATTACATTAATATATTGATTTATTTTTAAAATAAAATTGTTAAATGTAGTCGTTTTATTATAAATAGGAAAAGGATTATATGGATGAGTTGGATCACAACTTATATCTAATATAAGAGTAGTATTATTAAAATATTTTATATCATTTTCTGTAATGAAAGGATCTATTTTTTCTGATAATTTTATACAATTAATAATAATATCATACTTCCATAACTCATTTTTTTGATCATTACGATAGAAACATTTATATTTTAAATTTAGATTATCTAATATAGATCTTACACCTTGCCCACAATTACCATTTGGACCAATAATACATATATTTAATTCTTCTATTTTTTTATTTGATATTTTACTCCATTCATTTAAACCAATTTTTATACCACATATACCTGCATAATATCCAAAAGTAGTTAATCTGTTATTATTATTATCAATAAAATATTCAAGATCAAATAATTTGCTATTAGAATCGAAGAATTTATGAATGAGAGGATTATTATTTTTAATAAAATGAGAAAAATATAGATGTTGATGATGATTTAAATGATTAAGTTGATATAAAGATAATTCTTTTAATCCGACAATTAAGTAGTTTTTATTATTCGAAGCAATATTGATCCATGAATTAGGTTCAATAATGATGCATCCTTCATTTTGATAATCTATATCTTGATAGCATCTGTTAATACTACTTTCAACATAAATTTCATAATTATATAAATTAATTAAAATTCGACAATGTTTAGGAATAAGTGGTGTTCTATTTTCATTATTTTTCGTTTCATTTCGCAAGATAATTTTGTTAAATTGCATATAATTTATATATATTATTAATATAAATATATGAATGATAATATTATCCAAAATTTACAAAAACATCATAAATATAAAAATTTATATAGACCAAATTCATTATATTGGGGAATTGGTATAGAAAATGAATTATATTTAGAATATAATAAAAAAATTAGTAAAAAGAAATCAGAAATATTAAATAATCATAAGAGAGAAAGATATAGTGTAGATTATTTTTCAAATTATAAAAAGGGTATAATAAAAAATTTATTAGAAGAATATTTAGAAAATTATACAGAAGATGATGATATATATTTACCAATATTAGTGAATAGTCATTCATTTATTAATACTGATATGAATAATGAACCTAAAACTATTTATGGTAGTAAATGTGAAGTTAATCCTGAATATAGTGATGAGACATTTTTAGATACATTAAAAATGTTAGATCCATATTTTTTTGAAAATGAAGATAATACATTTATATTTGATGGAGATAGTATAGAAATAGTTACATTAAATTTTTATAATATTTTATATAAAGATGTTATTAAAGATTTAAAAATGAATAAATTAGAATTTTTAAAACATTTACAATTATGTCAAAAAAAGTTATCATTAAATTCAGATAAAGGAATAATCAATTGGATGACAACGAATCATGCAATTGGTGTATTTATGACTAATTTAAATAATGTATCCGTATTTTGTAATGGAACAATTCATTTTAATTTAACACTACCAACAATTTTAAATGAAAATTCTGAAATATCTGAATCTTCTTATAAAGAGTTTGAAGATAAGCATAAATATGCCATAAAATTAATACAATATATGGAACCATTTCTTATTACAATGTATGGTTCAAGTGATCCATTTTATAGATTTAATAGTAATTTATCTGCTGTATCACAAAGATGTGCTGTATCAAGATATATAGGAATTGGAACATATGATACAGATTTAATGTTAAAAGGAAAATTATTAACAAAAAGTGTTAAGGATTTAGATAAGAATTTTTGGTATAATAAATATTATGAAAATTGTGATTATAATAAATTAAATGATATAGGTTATGATATTAATTTTAATAAACATTATAATCATGGTATAGAACTTAGATTTTTTGATCATATGAGTGATGAAAAAATTAGTCAATCTTTATTATTTATTATTTATTTAATGGATGAAGCTTTATATAAATATTGTAATAATATTGATATTGAAAATCCAATAAAAAATAAAATATGGAATAAATTTGTTGAGAGAGTTTTTAGAAAAGGGAAGAGTTATATATTAACAGATTTTGAATTAAATTTATATAAAAAATTATTTAATATTAATAATTTTGATTCAAATTCAATTATAGATGTATATACTGAGATTTTTTATTTTATTATGAAAAAATATTCGAATGATGGTTTTTTTTCAAAATATGTTATTCAAAATAATAATAATAATAATGTTATACATATTTAAATATTAAATATTATTTTTTGTAATATTTAATATAATTATTATTTATTTTACTTTTTATTATTTTTTTTTTATAAAAGTTTTTTTTAATTTTTTTTTAATATTATTGGATGTTATTTTTTGGTTAATTTTGAGTTGTGTAAGAATATCATATTCTAATATTTTATCAATTAAGTAGAATAAGAATATAGAAGTAAATATCATTTGAATCATTATAACTGATTTTAATAAATTTCCTTTTACTGATAACCAATCAACACTATTCATAAATGAATTTGAAACACTAAAATATAAACAATTTAATAAAACATTATTATTAGTAATTTTTTTTGAAATAGTATCATCAATATACATTTTTTCAGGAGTAATTAGATGAATACAATAATAAATAAATGCAAATATAAACCAACTCATAGAAAATAAAAATAGAATATTAACAATAGCATTTTGTTTTATAGGTGTATATGGATTTAATAAATCCTTAACAAATAAAATTATTTCTATTAAAAGTAATATAAAAATTATAATACATATTGTTAAAAGTATATAATCGGATATTTGATTTGTAAATTTTTTATATTTCTCTTGAAGAAAAACTATTATAATAAATATTATTATAAAAATAATATAAAGTTTTTTTGAAAATATCATATAATTATGTATAATAATATATTAAATATCAATATATTATTTTACTATTTTTTTTGAAAATAGATAATAATTTAGTTTCTTTCTCTTCTATCAGATTTAACTTTAAAATATCTGATTGCTAATGGTTCTAAATTCATATCTTTACAGCATTTATCCATAATTTCAACAACACTTTCAAATAATCTTGGTTCTCTAGGTCTTCTATTATTATTATTGGTTTTATTATTTTTCAAAGAGTTAGGAGATATTTCGTTATCTTGTTTAAGTAAAATAATAAAATATCTGTGTGTTTCACCAAAAGGAGGTCTAGGGTTATGATAACGACGAATAACAGTTCCACTTGTAATATCATCACCTTTAATATTAGAGATCATTAAATGTAAATATAATTTATTGGGAGCATTTTCAGGTAAATCAGGATCAATAATAGCAAGAGTATAAAGATCATCATTATTTAGATCATTTAATTTAATAAAAGGAGATATTTTTGTAATAAAGGAATCATATAATTTTCCATTTTTATCTAAAATATCATTATCAAATTTAATAAAGATTTTATCACCATTATCTAATAAATTTTTTACCATATTAGAATTAGATGATAATTTTAGTTTATTGAGAGCATTATTAATCATATTATTATTATTTTTACGATTATTAGATTGATTATTATTAGATTTATTATTAGTAGATTGATTATTATTAGATTTATTATTAGTAGATTGATTATTATTACTCATAGTATATTATAATTTTTAATAATATTTTTTTTTTATATAATAGAGAATAAATATAAATAATAAATATTACATAATAGGTTCGATTATAAAGTTAGAATTTAATTTATTTTGTATAAAAGATAAATAATTTTTATGAATAGATATTTGATACATTAAATCATTATTATTAATAATACAATTAGATGTCCAATTATTAAGAAAAGTAAAGTCAATAAGAGATTCAATTCTAATATGAATACCTTTTTTATGTTTTTTTCTATAAATATCTTTCATTTTCCATTCAGCAGATAATGCATTATATTTATCTGGAAAACCTGAAATATAGAATATATAATACCATCCACCGTTTGTTTGAGAAGTATATTTAGCCCCACCAGAGATTATACTATTATGTTGTTTGATTCTTCTTTCAAGATTATTAGTGCAACCTACATAAGTTTTATTAGATTTATCATTTTTAAGAAGATAAATATAATATATATCATTATCAGTCATTGAAAATATTTTTTTATAATATAATATAATATATATATATAATAATAAGTATATGTCAAATATAATATATTTTATTGATTCAAATTTATTAGTTCCGAGTAATTTTCCAACGCATTTTAATAATTCAGAGGAAATAGTAAATTATTATATAAATAATCCGATAGTATTTGGAGGATTAAATAATATAATAACAAATAATTTAAAAGCTTATGATTTACATTATACAACTGTTGGTATAAATTATCCTTGTCCAGCTCAGGGTAATGTATATTTATGTAAAAATATAACATTTAGCACACCAGTAGGATCAAAATTTTATTATGTTTTAGATACAGCATTTCAATTAATTAATTTTTTAACTTTTAAAGGAGGTTATTTACAAGCAGGAAGACCAAATAAATGTTGTTTTATTTATAGTAGTTTAAACGCATTAAATTCAGTTTTTTCAACATAATATATTAATAGAAATAATATATAAAATATATAATTTATAAAAATAAAAGAATATAAGAATATTTTTATATTGTTTTGAGTATTATAATATATCAGACACACTAAGAGATTTATTTTGTTGATTAATATTTTTATTTGCAATATTACTTAAAATATTTTCAAGCTCTATTTCAGTAACTTTAATATTAATATTATCATAAATTTCATCAGGTATAGGATATCTACCTTTAACATTTTTAAAATTAGTAATAAATTTCTCAATATTATATTTTCTAATAGTATTTTCTTGTTTAATTTTAAGTTTTTCATTTTCTTCATTAATATTAATAATGTATTTGAAATTATGAGCACTAATTAGAGTATCGAGAATTTCAGGTTTAGATATGGATTCAAATTCAGGAGTTTTTTCAAAATTATTTTTAAACATATTAATAATATCTTGATTAATAGATGGACTAACTTCCATAAGTCTATCGTATTCTTCTTTACATATTTTTAATAATTGAATAACAGGTGTTCTTTCATCAGGAGCTTTAGCAAGTTCAATTCTAATATTTCTATAAAATTTATCCCATGATATAGAACTTACACGATGACTTTCGTTTAGTTCTGAAATTCTTAAAAATCTTTCAATAGTTCCAAGAATACCGGCAAAAATATTAAAAGAACCTATAGCAATAGTTGCATAAGATCTAATATCATCAGGGAATCTATCAATTGCAAAATTAGCTGTTCCAGTAAGGGTAGAAATAATAATAATAGGTATTGAGAAAAAAGCTTTTAAACGATAATATTTAGTTTCGCATTTATTATGTAACCATTTATAACACATTGCTTTATCAGCCCAATCTATTAAAATTTTATCATGTTCAGGACGCCAATTTACATCATTAGAATTATTAGATTTATCTATATTTAAAATATCATTTGAATTATTATTTAATTCTAGTTCTGTCATTTAAATAATATGATTTATATTATATACTTTTATTATTTTGAGAAAAATAATAAAAGAAAAAAAAATTTATAATATTTATATGTAAAATGTCAAAACAGCACCATCAAGAATTAACATTAGATAAAATAGATGATAAAATAAAAGATTTAAAAAATAAATTTAGTTATATAAAAGAGATAAAGGAATTAATAACGAATATATTAATAAGTTTAGATTCAAAGATGTTAAAAGTAGATATAATATACGAAGAATTATCTAATATTAATAAAGTAGATTATTTATATATTTTTGGTTTAGATTCTTTAAACTTTCAGAAATTATATATAAGGATAGAAATGGATAATATGATAAAAAATTATGTATTACTTATTAATCGTTTTTATTGTAATTATTATAAATTATTTAATATAATTAAAATATATATTTTTAAGAATATAAAAGATAAAAAAATATTAGATAATTTAACTAATTTAAAAACTTATCCTAAATATAATGATATTAATATTTATCAAAAGTATGATTTTGAAACAATAACAGATATATTTCATGATATAATTAATTTAATTAATATATTAAATGATTATGGAGATAATGAAAAACAGAGTATGAATAATTTAAAAAATAAACAATCTATCGGATTAAAAATTAATACATTTATATATACATATCAAAGTAATTATGAAGAAATTTTAAATAAAATTTTATTATTTACTAAATATTGTTTATTTTTCACAAATAATAATATAGATTATTTATTGAAATATCAGAAAAAATTACAATTATTTTTTGATCAAATTAATGAAGAGATTAAATTAGAAAATGTATTAAATCCAAATTTTGATTTACCTATTTCTCCTACACCTATATCTAATTCTATATCACCTAATGAAAAATTACCTGAAGATATTAAATTATTATATCAAGAGAAGACTTTTAATAATAAATTAGAAAATTCTAATAAAATTATTGAAAATCAAAATGAAAATATTAAAATTTCTATTTATAAAGATAAAAATATTCAAAATGATGAAAATATATCAAATAATCAAACTATAACAAATAGTTTAAAAAAACTAAAAAATATTGCTAGTATTATTAAAAATAATAATAAAAAAAAATTTCCTGAATTAATACCTATTATTAGTCAAAATATTAATGAAAATTTACAAAATAATATTAAAAAAGATGATAATATTAATAAAATAGATAATAATCTTTCAGAAATTAATAATAATATAGATCATGAAAATAATAATGAAATAAAAGATAATCAAAATAATATTAATAATAAGAAGGAAATAAAAGATAATCAAAATAATATTAATAATAAGAATAATAATGAAGATAATCAAAATATGAATAATAATATAAATGAAGATAATCAAAATATAGATAATAATAATATAAATGAAGATAATCAAAATATAGATAAAAATAATGAGAATATTAATGAGAATATGAATAATAATATAAATGAAGATAATCAAAATATAGATAAAAATAATGAGAATATTAATGAGAATATGAATAATAATATAAATGAAGATAATCAAAATATAGATAATAATAATATAAATGAAGATAATCAAAATATAAATGAAGATAATCAAAATATGAATAATAATATAAATGAAGATAATCAAAATATAGATAATAATAATGAGAATATTAATGAAGATAATCAAAATATAGATAATAATAATCAAAATATAAATGAAGAAGATTAAAATAATCAAAATATAGATCTTAATAATCAAGATAAAGATAATAATAAAATAATTAGGGATAAAGAATAAAAGTTTATTATATTATATTTACATGTATTTATATGTAAATATAAATTAAATATATATTTATTAATCAATATCGTTATTATCAGGTGGAATATTATTAAGAAAGTCATTCATTTCATCATTTTCATTATTTTGGTAAAGTTTGGTCATGATAGGATGAACAATTTTTTCTAATTCATTTTTTTTGGAATTATAAATAGAAGGATCAATATCATTAGTTTCAAGATTTTTGAACCATTCTTCTAATTCATTAACTTTATTGTTCATAATATCTCTTTCATTTTGGGATAGTTTAAGATTATTATCATTTGAAGTATTTTTAACAGTATAAAGATAATTTTCGAAATTATTTTGAGATTCAATAATTTCTTTATTTTTTTTATCAATTTCAGAGAATTTATGAGCTTCATTAATTAATCTTTCAATATCATTTTTATTTAATCTACCGCTTTGATTAGTAATAGTAATTTTATTAATTTTTTTAGTGCTTTTATCAGAAGCAGAAACATTAAGAATTCCGTTAGAATCAATATCAAATGATACTTCAATTTGAGGAATACCTCTAGGAGCTGGAGGAATACTGGTTAATTGAAATTCACCGAGTTTATTACAATCTTTAGTTAAAGATCTTTCACCTTCAAAAACTTGAATAGTAACAATAGTTTGGTTATCAGTATAAGTAGAGAAGACTTGTTTTTTATTGCAAGGTATAGGTGAATTACGTTGTATAAGAGTTGTCATAATACCTCCAGCAGTTTCAATACCTAAACTCAAAGGAGTTACATCAATTAATAATAATTGATCTAATTTTTCATCTTTAGATCCTGATAATAATGCAGCTTGGACAGCAGCACCATAAGCAACAGCTTCATCAGGATTGATAGTTTTATTAAGAGATTTGCCGTTAAAGTAGTTAGAAAGAATTTCTTGAATTTTTGGTATTCTGGTAGATCCTCCGACAAGAACGACTTCATCAATTTGATTTTTAGACATTTTAGCATCTGAAAGAACATTTTCAACAGGTTCAAGAGTAGATTGGAATATATTATTACAAAGATTTTCAAATTTAGCTCTAGTAATATTAAGATTAAAGTCATGACCTTCAAATAATGCTTCAACTTCAATATTAGTAGAAGTAGTAGATGATAGAGTTCTTTTAGCTCTTTCACATGCTGTTTTGAGTCTTCTTAATGCTTTAACTGATTTAGTAAGATCAATTTTAGTTTTCTTTTTAAATTCTTGAACACAATAATCAGTTAAAATATTATCAAAATCTTCTCCACCTAAATGAGTATTTCCATTGGTAGCTTTGACTTCAAAAATACCACCATCAAGAGTTAAAAGAGATACATCGAATGTTCCTCCACCTAGATCATAAATAAGGATATTTTTTCCACCGGAGTTACTAGTTATTTCAGTTTTATCAAGTCCATAAGCAATAGCAGCGGCGGTAGGTTCATTAATAATTCTAAGGACATTAAGACCAGCAATAGCACCAGCATCTTTAGTAGCTTGTCTTTGTTCATCATTAAAATAAGCGGGAACAGTAATAACAGCTTTGGTAACTTTTTCACCGAGATAATTTTCAGATATTTCTTTAAGTTTAGTAAGGATCATAGCGGATATTTGTTCAGGTTCAAGAGATTTAGATTCATTCATAAAATTAATATTAATGATAGGTTTATTATTAGGACTAGAAGATACATCATAAGTTAATAATTTGATTTCTTGTTGGATAAAAGGATCATCAAATTTTTTACCGATTAATCTTTTAGCATCATAGATAGTATTTTTAGGGTTCATACTAGATTGATTTTTAGCGGGTTCTCCAATAAGTCTTTCATTATCAGTAAAAGCAACCCAAGATGGAGTAATTCTATTACCTTGTTCATTAGGTATAATTTCAACTTTACCTTGTCTATAAATACCAATACATGAATAACATGTTCCTAAATCGATACCAATCGTTGCCATTATATTTATGTATATATAAGTATATAAATTTTTAAATACTTTTTTTTATAGTAGAAAAAAAGATATAAATATATTTTGATGAATTATTTAATATATTAAATAAAATTAATATATATGTAAAATAAAATTAATATTTTTTTATAGCTAATTGATAACCTTTATGAATTAATTCAAATTGATTATTATATTTTTCTAAGAATTCATTGATAGTATTTTTTATTTTTATACCATCACCACCTCCATAATCATCCATCCACATTATACCATTTTTTTCTAATATATTAAAAGAATTTTCCATATCTCTTTTTATAAAATCAGGTTCATGACAACCATCAATATATATAAAGTTATATGTTAGATTATTATTTAAAAAAAAAGAATCAGATGTAATTTTATGTATTATTATTTTATCAGTATTTTTACATAATTTAATATTATGATCAAAATTCAATTCTTCATTATTCTGTAAAAATATTGAATGGTCATTATTACAGATAGTTAAAAAATAGTTAAAAAAGGGTCTATACAAGTTAAAGATGAATTAATATTATCAAGAAAATTATCAGCAAAAAATACACTTGATAAACCTTCAAAACAACCAATTTCTAATATTTTATTTTCTTTTTGTTTATCTATAAAAAGATGTAATTTAGTTTTTATTTCACTATATAAAAACCATTCTTTTGTATATTTATAATTATTCATTATATAAAATAATTAATATTATATTTACACCCTTGAAGATTTAAATTTTTTTATATACAAAATTATTTTTATATAAAGAAAAACGTATTTAAAGACTTTTTAACAATATTTAAACGTATTGATAAATTTTTTTATATATTACATATAAAAATTATTTTTATATAAAGAAAAACGTATTTAAAGACTATTTGTTAATATTTAAACGTATTGATAAATTTTTTTATATATTACATATAAAAATTATATAAAAAAACGTATTTAAAGACTATTTAGTAATATTTAAACGTATTGATAAAATTTTTTATATACAAAATAATATAAAAAAACGTATTTAAAGACTATTTAGTAATATTTAAACATATTGATAAATTTTTTTATATATTACATATAAAAATAATATAAAAAAACGTATTTAAAGACTTTTTAACAATATTTAAACGTATTGATAAATTTTTTTATATGCAAAATATTATTATGATTTATTTATAATAAAAAAATATTATTAAATAATATAAATATAAAATGAATCTTAATTTCTTAAAGATGTCTCGTGAATATCAACTTTTAATGGTTGTATGCGTTGTTATTATTATTGTTGCTATTTTTGTCCCTAGAACTACTCCTCTTTTAAGGGCTACTGTTAGTGGTCAAATTGGTAATTTACAAGGATCTGTTAATTTAGAAACTTTTGATAGTAAAAATGATAATTCTCCTGCCCTTGTTGTTTTCCATGCTCCTTGGTGCCCTCATTGCAAATCTTTAATGCCTCATATGGATAGACTTAAACAAGATATGGGAACTAAATATAAAATTGTATTAATTGATTCTACTACTCCTGATGGTAAATTATTAGCTGAAAAACATAATGTTCAAGGTTTCCCTACTATTCGTCTTTATAAAGCTGGATTAAATGATGTTGAAAATTATGAAGATTATAATGGTGACCGTGATTATAATGACTTAAAAAAATATATGGAAGATCATATGTAATATCTATTATTGATTTAATTACTAATTAAAATTTTTTTATAATAAATTTATTTTTATTATAAAATATTATCAATTATTATAAATGTTTATATCTTATAGAATTTTATTTTATTTTCTTATTTTAATTATATTATCTCTTGCCCTATTTACTCATAGAAATAATTATAATTTTACTAAAAGAGAAAAATTAAAAAAAATTAGAAATCATTTAGGAGAAGATATTTTAACTGAATTAGCTATTGATTTATTATAATATTAAATTTTTTTATTTTATAATAAAGATATATCATTACTATATAATTATATTCATGATAACAATTGGTTTTTATTCTAATCAATTAGGAGAAAGAGGAACTGAAATTGGTTTATATGATTATGCACATTTTAATGAAAAATTATTAAATAATAAATCTATTATTATTACAAATAAAATTATTGATCATGATATTTTTATTAAATTCTCTAAAAGATTTAGTTCTATTATTTTTCTTAAAGAAAAATCTGTTAATGAAATTGATAAAATTGTTGTTGATTATAAAATTGATTTAATTTTTTTTGAAAAATCTGGATTGATTGAAAATATTGAACCTACTTTATGTAAAAGTATTATACATTGTGTTTTTAATCCTTCACAACCTCATGGAACTATTTTTACTGTTATTGGTAAAACTATTAATACTATTTATAAAACTAATTTCCCTGTTTTACCTTATATTGTCAATGTTGAATCTATTAATACTAATCTTAGAAAAATATTTAAAATTCCTGATAATGCTATTGTATTTGGTAGATATGGTGCTAATGATACTTTTGATATTAAATTTGTTAAAGATTTAATCAATAATTGGAATAAAACTAATACTTATTTTCTTTTTATGAATACTGATAAATTTACTGATTCTAAATATTGTATCTTTATTAATAAAAATACTAATTTAAAATTCAAAAGAGCTTTTATCAATACTTGTGATGCATTCCTTCATGCTAGATTAAGAGGTGAAACTTTTGGTTTTAGTATTGCTGAATTTGCTATATGTAATAAACCTATTATTAGTTTTGCATATTCAGTAGAAAGAGAACATATTAATATTTTAGGAGATAAAATTATTTTATATAAAAATTATAATCATTTAAAAAATATTTTAGAAAATTTTAATCCTTATAATTTTATTAATTTTTATGGTATTGATAACCCATATTCTATTTATACTCCTAATTATATTATGTTATATTTTAGTTATTTAGTTAATAAAGCTTTCCGGTCGGTGTAATTTTATTCTTTTTTATAATATATTTTTTTATATAATATTTAATTTGTTGTTTTTTATAATATGTTTTTAAAAATTCATTCATTTTATAAATTCCAAATTGTATATTTTCATTCTTATTATCTGTATTTTTATTAAAATTTACTATATTTTCATAATTATTATAATTACAAACTACATTCTCATTTTTATATTTTTCATATTTATCACAATCACTTGATGATATTAAACTTAATGTTGATAATATATAATCCTTTAAATCCTCTTTTTTAAGTTCTTCTAGATTTTTTTCTTTAAATGATGTTATTAAAATACCTAATTTATATTTACTTTTACTTAAATTATATGGAAAATTCTCTTTAATACTACCATCTAACCATATTGTATTATTCCATTCTACTGGTGTAAATATAAATGGAATTGCACATGATATTCTTATTGCTACAAATATATTCATATTTGGTGTTCTTAAATAATTAAAATATTCTATATTACCTGTTCCTTTATTTGTTCCTGAAATATTTAAAAATCTATTTGTTTTATTAAATAAATGAATAAATGTTGTATTCTCATTTATATTCTTTTTTTTACATATTATTTTAATTAATTTATCTAAATTATTAAAATTATCAAATCCATAATTTACAAATAACCTATTTAAATTTGGATCTATCAAATTATTGAAATTTATATCTTTAAATAATTTCTCTATTATTTTTATATCATATTCTATTAATAATAATAATGATATTATTGAACCTGCTGATACTCCATAATAATTTTTAAAATTTTTTAATAAATTATTTTCTTCCAATACTTTTAAACATCCTATTGTAAAACCTATTTCCATACCAGCACCACTTAATATCAATGTATCAAACATTATATTAATATTTTATAATATTAATATTTTATATACTTACTTTTATATGCTAAGATAAATGTATAAATAAAAAATATTGTTTATTTATATTAATATAGTAATATAATGGATGATTTTTATTCTATTAATTTAAATCAAATACAACAAAATAAAATAGAAAGAGATCGCTTAAAATACCATACTTATAAAGTTATTTTACAAAAATGTTATTTATTAATTAAAAATTGTTCTGATAATGATAGCACCTTTTGTGTTTTTCAAATTCCTGAATATATTTTAGGACATCCTTTATTTAAAAAAGATAATTGTGCTAAATATGTTATTCAACATCTTAATGAAAATGGATTCAATGCTGAATATATTAAACCTAATCATATTGTTATTAAATGGGATTTTGTTGAAGATTCTATGTATTCTGGTTTTAGAAAAACTATTGAAAAACCTATTGCTTCTATCAATGATTTTAGACATAATCATTTATTAGAAAATAAACCTATCACTTCTTTTAATAACTTCTCCTCTTCAAATAATTTTAATAATAACCAAAGAAGAGATAATTTCTCTATATCTATACATAATAAAAATGAAACTCCTGATAAATTTAAAATGGTTACTGACTATGTTCCTACTAAAAGTATTTATTTTGGTAAATAACATTTAACCTTTTGATACAAAATTTATAATTAGAATAATATATATAAGTTATTATAAAAATATTAAATTTATTTTTTATATTTTTTTTCAATAGGTTTTAATATATTAGGTTTTTTATTGAAATATTTGTTTCTTTTTTTTTCTATTCTTTCTTTCAATTTTAGACTTAATATTTTCATATTATTTATATGATTTCTTTTTTTTTCTATTCTTTCTTTCAATTTTACATTTAATATTTTCATATTATTTCTTTTTGTTTTAATTTATCATTTAATTTTTTTTGTAAAAGTTTATTTATATAAAATACTTTATTTAGATTTTTTAATATTTTACGATTTTTATCAATTCTATCAAATTCTTTTTTTTTTATTATTTCTAAATGATATGGTTTATCTATAAAAATATATTCATTTAAGTTTGGTTTTATATCCGGATAATCTGGATAATTATGTGTAATAATCGGTGTAGAAATATTATTTTTTATATTATCTATTGTTTTTTGGTAACTAGCTATATATTCTATTTTTTTTTGATATATAGACATCTATATTGTAATATTCATTTATAAAAATTTTAAAATATATATTCATTTTTTTTTTGAATTTGTTACCGTTATCTAGTTTTATATTGTCCTTCCACATCTAATTTTTAATATAGAATCTAGAATAAAGATAATGAATATACCTAATATAATAAGAAGAATTATATCATTATTGTTGTCTGGATTATCATTCAATAATGGACCAAAATTCTCTCTTATATTTTTATATGTTTTATAATCAGCGATATCGTGTTTTGGTATTTCTCTTGGTTCATTTTTATTTTCTAAGCTTTTATCTGTTATCATATTTTCTTTTAATTTAATCATTTCTTCTAATTTATCTCTCTTTTTCTTTAAATTCATAACATTATCAAAATTATTCACATATTTATCTATCATTTTTTGATAATCATTATCATTACTATCATTATAAAAATTCTCTCGATCTGTATTTATATTAGATAATGATTTATTGAGTTTTTTTTTCATATCATTCATTGCATCATCTACATCATTATTATTATTGAATGCTTCATTTAAACTACAATAAGAAATTTTCATAAATAATTTATTAATTATATATATTTAATATAAATAATTTTTACTAATTATTATAAATTATCTAATATATATATTTTTTTATAATTTAATATATATATAAAAGATGTTTATAATAGTTAAAAAATTATAGTTATACTATATATAAAATAGATTAATAAATGGAGCAAATTTTAGTAATAATTGTATGTATTATTATTATATTTTTTTTATCAAATGATAATAGATTTAATAAATTAATAAATAATCAATCTGTCCCTTTGATTTTATTATTAATATTTTTTTATTTTGTTTTTAATAAATTAGATATAAAGATATTATTTATTGCAATCATTGTTTTAATATTATTTAATTCTAATATTTATAATTTAATTCGAAGATATTCTAATGGAGAAGATTTATTTGAAAAATTAACTCTTAAGAATAATATTGAGAATATAAAAGATGATGATGAAGAAAATAAAGAAAATTTAGATAATTTAGATTCTTATAATGCTGTTAATTCATATATTGATAATACATATGATAATAATGAAATAAATAATGATGATCATAAGATTAATATAGATGATAATAAAACTATTTCTAAAGAAGATTTAGAAAATTATGATATTAATGATATTAGAAAAATGTTTGAAGATTTAGATAAACAAATTAATGATAATATTAAAAATTTATAAATTCATTTAATTAAATAAAAAACAAAATATAATATTATGAATATATATTATATTAAATTAAAATATGCAAGGACAACTTCCTCCATTAATGAATTTACCTATTAATTTACAAAATAATGATTTATCATTTGTTGATAAAATTATTGCATTATTAAATAATAGTAAAGTATTTGCTGGATTATCTATATTAATGTTAAATTTAAGTGGAAGATTTTTAGCAAAAGAATTACCTAAAAGTATAGAAGTTTTATTTGATAATCCTTATTTTAGAAAAGCTATTGTTTTTTTTATTGCTTTTGTTGCTACTAGAGATCTTAAAATATCTATATTTTTAACTCTTGGTTTTATATTAATATTCAAATATTTAATTAATGAAGAAAGTCCTTCTTGTATTATTTCTCAAAATATTATTGATAAAGCTAAACAAACTCAACCTGGATTTTCTAATAATAATAATTTAACAAACATTCCTAATACAATTCCTGAAAATAAAACTGTTTCTGATAATGTTTATCATATTGGTTCTCAAGGAAATACTAATCTTTTAGATAAATTCCCCCATCCTGAAATGACTAGATAATTTTTATATATTTAAATAATTTTATACTGAAATCTCTTATAAAAATATTAAGTTTTTTATATTAATCTAAATATAAAAATATATTATTAGCAAATTGTCTTTAAATACTTTTTTTCATTAAATTAAATTTTTATATAATAATTTAAATAAATTATTAATAAATTATAAATAATATTTATAATATATTTTTACAATGAATTCTCTTATAAAAATATTAAGTTTTTTTATATTAATCTAAATATAAAAAAAAATGTTAGGTATATATATTATTAGTAAATTATCTTTAAATACTTTTTTTCATTAAATTTTTATATAATAATTTAAATAAATTAGAAATAATATTTAAAATATATTTTTAAATATTTTTAAACTGAATTCTCTTATAAAAATATTAAGTTTTTTTATATTAATCTAAATATAAAAAAAATGTTAGGTATATTATTAGTAAATTATCTTTAAATACTTTTTTTCATTAAATTTTTATATAATAATTAAAATAAATTAAAAATAATATTTAAAATATATTTTTTAAATATTTTTAAATATTTTTACACAGAATTATCTAATAAAAATATTAAGTTTTTTATATTATTATCAAATTATCTTTAAATACTTTTTTTTATTAAATTTTTATATTTTTTATACAAAATTATAAAAATATTATTTTTTTATTTAAAAATTTATATTTATCGCATCTGCTGGATTATTCCTTCTTCCTCTCCTTGATGGTGTTAATATTTCATTCTGTGTTATAGGTCCTCTATTCTGTGATTGTTGTTGTTGTTGCTGCTGTTGTGGTATTGATTGTTGTGGCATACTTGACACTGGTCTTGTCTGTTGCATTGGAACATTCTGTGTATTCAAATCCCTTAATATATCATCTACTCCTTGTGGTCCTCTCATTGGTCTCATCGGTTGTTGTGGTGCTCCTTGATTAAACTGCTGTTGTGGTGGAACTTGTCTATTAAACTGTGGCTGTGATTGCTGCATAAATCCAAATAATGGATTCGATTGCTGTCCTAAATTCTGTTGCATATTATTCATCGTCGCTTGCTGCAAATCCCTCGCTAATTGTGGATTCTGTTTTAATATATCATTTATATTCGGAGCTGCTGATTTAAATAATGTATTCGTCATATGAAACATAAATGCACTTCCTCCTACCATCATCAATAATTTTAATTCTGGTGCTATCTTTATACTCTCTGAATACTTATCATGTAATTCCTCAAATACCTCATCATAATCTGTTATATTCTCCATCTGTGACTCTGACCATCCATCTAACTTTATATCTAATGGATCAAACTTATTATTCATATATTCTATACCACTTACTATCGCTATTAAACCCTTCCTATAAAATTTTATACTCTTCTCTACATCCCTCTGTCTCTTTAATTTATTTACCTCTGACTTTAAATCATCTAAATTTGATGCTAATGTATATTTCCTTGCTGTCTTATAACCCTGCTTCTCTAATCTATCTAACTGATATAATAATTCTTGCTTCTCTTCCATTATCTCCTCATATGTCTTCTCCCTCTCCTGTATTGAACTATCTGTTTCATCCGTATATTCTGATCCTGAACCTGATCCTGATGATTCTCCTGATGAATCTGTCTCACTACCCTCATCACTACTTCCACTCACACTTCCCATACCCCTCGTCTCATTCATATTCGGTGTCTTATTGAAAAATGAAAAATTACCCTTATTCATATTATTATTTCCTCTATCTATTGATTCTGTATCTGATCCTGAACTACTATCTGAATATGATGATCCACTATCTGAACTCTCTGATATCTTAAATGTATGATTACTATTATTTTCTACTCTTCTCGGTATATCTACATCCTTCGATTTCTTCTTTGGATCTGCTAAATATTCCAAACCCTCTAACGGTATATGCTTCGGTGATATATCCTTCTTCATATCCGGAAAAAAATTGGGTCCCGAACCTTTATTCTGAAAATTATCCATATATTTTTTACTTAATATTTATTATTATTATTAGAAACTATTTATTTAAATAATACGCAACTCATATTATTTTTTAACGAATTTTTATTTTTTTATTTTATTTATTTTTTTTATTAATTATCTTCATCTAATTGCTCTTCATCTTCTTCATTATTAATTATTTCTATATCTTCTATAAATATTTCTACAGCTTTTTTTGCATTTGATTTATTCGTATTTTTATTTTTTATTTGCATATTATAAAAATATAATCCTTGTAAATATGTATCACATAAATCATCTATCTTCTTTTTATTTATATTCTTTAATATTTCTTCTTGACCTAACTCTTTTAAAAAATATTGTGTATGTATTACTGATAATTTCTTTCTCTTTTGATATGAACTCTTTACATCTAAATTTATTACTGGTCCCTTATAAACCTTTAACTTATTACATGCATTTATTAATAATATTTCATTTATCCTTTTTCTTTTTAATTTATCTAAATAATATAATGTATATATTATTATCTGTAAGCTTTTCATTATCGGATTCTTTAAACATGGTTGATTCTCTAATAATACATAATCTATATTAAATAAATCTTCATTACTTATTATCTCTTTTAATAATCTTTCTGTTAATGTATTTAAACTTATCTTTTTTACCTTCTCTTCTTCACTTATTAATGATATTGTATTCCATTTCTCTATCTTATTATCTACTAATATACAATATGCTAAATTCTTTATTCCTATATCCCATGATATTATTCTCATTTTTATATATATTTTTATATATATAAAATAACTTTATATATTAAGCTTTTCTATTCTAATTTCATATACTGTATTAATGTCTTATTCTTATTACTCTTATTTCCTACTAATTTTAATGATTCATTTGCCCTCTTCATCATACTCTTATTTATTGGTATATAACATTCATCCTCCTTGATTGAATAATTTATTGTATTCTCTTCTACCGTTGGAACTAATGATATTAACGGATATTCTATCAAATTATATGTCTTATTATCTATCGATTCTGATGACCTAAACTTTACTATATCCTTATAACCTCCAAATAATGTTAATGTCTCTCTCGGACCTGCTAACTCTATCTTCTTATTATTCCCTGTCAATTTTGTCTTTAATAAATTTAATAATGAAAATTCTTCCTGCTTCTCCGCTATTGACTTATTACTATTAAATAAATACTTTGCTGCACATGAAAAATCACAAAAATTTCCATACAAATAAAATTTTCCATTTACATACTTCTTCGGTATCGCAACTGGAACTGTATCAAATGTATGACAATCCCATAAACATGCTATATTTACTTTCATTGGCCAACTACTCCTCATATTACTCTCTATGAATTCATACTGTATATTCTTTAAATTCTTCTTTATATAACTATTATCTATATCTGATTGCTTTGAATATTCTTCCTTCTTATTTATTTCTCTATTCTCTTTATGTAAATTATTATTCGTCATTAATGTATCTATCATTATTATACTATTCTCTTGTGTATATTTCTTTATATTACTATTATTATTCTGATTATTTATCTCTTCATTTATTTCATTCTCATTATATGTTATCTCATTTATATCCATCATTCCACTATTTAATCTTGAATAATTATCATTCGTTCTCGGATCAAACGGAATCGGTTCATTCGGTATCTCTGGATTATATTTTAATATATCATTACCTAATAATGACTTATCTAAACTATTTAAATCATTATTGTTTATCGGTAAATGTAATATCGATACCTGTTCCTCCATTAAATGCTGATTGATATCAAATACCTTCAAATTCTTTATCTTATTATCTTTCGGTTTCCTTCCCCTCTTCTTTGGAATACCACTTACTATTTCATCATTATCTTCTATCTCTTTTGTTTTTGTTACCTTTACTAATACATTATTCTTTTTTTCTATCTCATCTTCATTATTTTTTATATAATTTTTTGGTTTTCTACCCCTTTTACCCTTAACTTTTATTATATTTTTATCTTCCTTACTTATATTCTCATCTTCTAATAATTCTTCATCATATTTTTCTATTTCTGATAAATTATTATCTAATTTTTTTATCATTAATTTATTATTTATTATTTTGTTTTCTTTAAATATTTTATTTTATTAATTTTATTATTTATAGACTATTTTATATATTTTACTCTTTTTTATTTGTTTTATATTTTTTATTTTAATTATAAATATATATTATATGAAATTCAAAAAAAATTTAAATAAATCTAATTTATCTGATAAATCTAATCAATTTAATAATATAAAAGGAGGTGATCCTACTAATATTGATAATTTAAAAACAGAATATAATAAATTATTTACAAAAAATCAATATTTTATAAAATGTAATAATGATATTGATAAAATTAAACCTTTTATTAATGAAATTCAACAAAATATTAATAATATTATTAATCAATTTAATATTAATTTTTCACCTGATTTTATTATTTCTTTAAATTTACTTGATAATGAATTAACTGTAAATAAAAATAATACTGTTCTATACTCATTTTTAAATATTAATATTGAATCTTTAAGTAATTATGTAAATACTATTAAACTTCATTTACAAAATATTATTTCTAATTCTAATCAATCTAATAATGTTGATAATCTTAATACTCAATTTAATTATATTAGGATTAATCTTAAAAATATTTCCAAACTTTTTGAGAAAAGATATCTTACAGTAAAAAATATAAATATTGATAATGAACTATTATCTTCTTTTAATCAACTAAATATTTTATATACCAATGTTCAAGGTAAGTCTGGTCTTGTTTTTTTATTAAATTTTATTCTATTTATTTTATTTATTATTTTTAATAACATATTGATTGATGATCTATAATATATATTTTTTCTTTGTTATCCATATATATTATTTATTCTTTATTTCCATTATGGGTAATCTAGTAAATAAATTTGTATAAAAAAACTAAAAAAAATATATTTAAAGATTATAACATTAAATATATTTAATAATGGATACAGGTTATTTAGAATTAATTATTGGACCTATGTTTGCTGGTAAAAGCACCGAACTTATTAGGCAATATCGGTTATTTACCCTAATTAATAAACGTGTTCTTGCTATTAATAATTCACTTAATAATAGATATGGTAACAACAAAATTACTACTCATAATAGAGATACTCTTGATAACTGTATTATTCTTGATAATTTATCTGATCTAAATAATGATCTTGTTGAAAATAATGATGTTTTTTTAATTGAAGAACTACAGTTTTTTAAAAATGCTTTTAATTATATTAAATACTTAGTTGAAGAAAAAAATAAAATTGTTATAGCTGCTGGTCTCGATGGTGATTCTAATCGTGAGCCTTTTGGTGATGTTCTTAAATTAATCCCTATCGCTGATAAAGTTAAAAGAATTAAAGCTATTTGTAAATTATGTAACGATGGAACTAATGCTATTTTTACTAAATGTATTTCTAATAAAATTTCTAAAATACTTGTTGGTGAAAATAATCATTATATCCCTGTTTGTAGAAAACATTATTTACAATAATTTTTATTTATTTTTATTTATTTATAATTATGCAAATACTATGTAAATACTACTTAAAACTTTAATTTTATATTATATTATATTATATCTATTTTTATGCAAAACTCTATCCAAAATCTATCTACTTTTTATACTTTTGATGATGTCGCTTTAATACCTCAATATAATACTGTTTTATCTAGAACACATGTTAATTTAGATACTTTTCTTACTAATACCATTAAAATTTCAAATCCTTTGATTCCCGCTAACATGAATACAGTTATTAATGATGATATGGCGGATATTCTTATTCATAATGGATCTATACCTATCTTTCATAGATTTTTATCTGATAATGACGCTATTAAACAAGTTATTAAATATAAAAATAAATGTTTTGCTTCTATTGGTATTCAAGATAATTATAGAGCTATACAATTATTTGATAATGGTGCTTTAGGTGTTTGTATTGATGTTGCTCATTGTCACTCACCTACTGTTATTAATCTTATTAAATCTCTTAAAAATCATAGACCTAATATTCAAATTATTGTCGGTAATATTTGCACTAGACAAGCATATATTGATTTAGCTGAAGCCGGTGCTGACTGTATTAAAGTCGGTATTGGTTGTGGTAGTGCTTGCACAACTAGAATTGTTACTGGTTTTGGTATCCCTCAGTTTAGTGCTATTTATCAACTTAGAGATCTTATTAAACAATATAATGTTCCTATTATCGCTGATGGTGGTATTCGTAATCCTAGAGATATTGCATTAGCTATTGCTGCTGGTGCTAATTCAGTTATGCTTGGTAGTATCTTCTCTAAAACTTTTGAAAGTGCTGGAACTAAATCTATTAAACTTAGAATCAAAAATATGATTAATGACGATTTTATTAAAAATAATAATTATTGGTTTGAAGTTAAAGGAAATGTCCTTCTTAATTATAATAAAGATATTATTGATGAATGCTTTGTTAATTATTGCGGACAAGCTAGTAAATTATTTCAAGATGAATTCTATGGTAATGTTAAAAAAGGAACTGTCCCAGAAGGTATTAATTTTAAAGCTAAAGTTGAAAATACTGTCCAAGATATTATTGATTATTATTCTGGTTGTCTTAGAAGTTCTCTTACCTATGCTGGTGCTCTTAATATTCAAGAATTTCAAAATAATGCTCAATTTATTCATGTTACACCTTCTTATATGTCTGAGTCTTATCCTAGACCTGAATAAAATTAAATCAACTTATCCTAAAAATTTATATTATCATTTTACAAAATGATAATATTTTTATATTCTATTATATAATGCTCTAATTATGCATAAATACTATCTTTTTTATTTTACCGTCATTCTTTACTAATTTATAAACATTATTTTTACTATTATTTACCTCTCTTATTGTAAATATATACTCTATATTCTTTCTTTTAGGTTCTACTAATTTTGCAGCTATTTTCTCTATATTTATTTCATCACTTGAAAACTTTATTTTATTATTTATTATATAATTCTTTATCTTATTTTTTGAACCTCCTATTGCTGGTGGTGTTGGTGTTACATTCGTATCATATATTGAATTTTCTCCTGCTTGTTTCAATAGATTATTTAATTGAACTGATGTTTGCGTTATTTTCGTTGTTTGATCTCCATCTACAATCCTATATTTGTAATTTATGTCATTCATATTTTTTATTACTATATTTATTATTTATATTTAATTATTTTTCATTAAATAATCATCATATTGTGTTACTATATTCTTATAAAAATGTTTTACTTCCTTACCATTATAATATACTACTTTTGGTTTATTTAATTTTATTCTTGTTCCTATATACTTATATTCTTTATTTGTCTTCTTATTTCGTATTATAAATACTATAAATTTATTATGATTACTATTATTATTACTATTATTTAATTTTACTTTTCTTGCTAATATTGTTAATATCTTATTTGCTGCTGCTTTTGGAGTTTTTCCTTCATATTCCCCATATGTATCTCCCTCTTTCGGAAAATCTACTAATGTATAATATGGCATTTTTTATAAATATTAATATAAATATAATATAAATATATATTTTATATCATTTTAGATTTTTATTAGTTCCATTATTACCTCAACATTTGACTATATATTTTATTTAATTGATTATATATTTTACTTATTACATAATATATTACTTCTACTACAAAAAATACATATATACTTGTCAATGATATTACTTTTATATATTTATTCATTTCTTCTGTATTTAGATCCTTCACTAATGTTTTATTTATGTTACTAAAAATTCCTATAATGAATCCTAAATAATAAAAATATTTTAATGCTTTTATCATTTCTATTCCTATCATCTATTATTCTTTTTATTAACAATATTTTATTATATTTTTTCAATTTTTATTTATTAAATTTTTATATAATATTTTATATGAAATATTATATTATTTGTTTATTGAGTTATAGTATTTATTTCTCTTGATTCTTCTTCTTAACAAGTTTAACCTTGGGTTCATATTCGAAGACACGGTTCTTAACACGACGTGGCTTATCAAGTTTCTTGTAATAACCGTGATAAGGACCATAAACCTTCTTCTTAGAGCCTTGAGTAGTTTCTTGAATTGTGAATGTTACACGACATTGAGTCTTATTTTTGGTTTTCATATCATGACACATTATTGAAAGAGCTTTCTTGGCAGCATCCTTAGGTGTTGGCTTTTGCTTACGAGCTTGACCTTTTCCTTTACCCTTTCTCTTAATATTAGAAATAGCATAACGACCAAAGTCCTTCTTTTCACCATCTACCTCTACAACCTTGAAATAACGACTGTCGGGATCATCCTTCTCTTCTTCAGCACCACCTCTAAGAGAAAAATCTTCCTTCTCCTCAGCACCTGTTGGAACTGGACCGGGTTCTCCACCACGATGATGTCTCTTCTTACTATGCTTCTTACTATGCTTCTTTAAAGCCTTCTTCATGGCTTTCTTCATTTTACGTGAAGAACTACGGGAACGACTCTTTGAAGCACCACCTCTCTTTGAATGAGAGCGAGAACGAGAACGAGATTTAGAATGAGATTTACGTGACTTGGAACGAGACTTCTTAGCACCTCCTTCTAATTCATTCCTCTCTTGTTTATCCACCTCATCAGCACCTCCACGTCTTGAGCGAGAACGAGAGCGAGAACGGGATTTTGAACGAGATTTTCCTGACTTGGATCGTGATTTAGAACGAGACTTCTTAGCACCTCCTTCTACTTCAGCACCTCCACGTCTAGAACGAGACTTGGAACGAGACTTAGAACGAGACTTAGAACGAGACTTTGAGCGTGACTTCTTCTTAGCACCACCTTCTAATTCATTCCTCTCTTCTCTATCCTTCTCATCAGCACCTCCACGTCTAGAGCGAGAACGAGAGCGAGAACGAGACCTTGAACGACTCTTACGAGACTTCAATTTCTTAGCACCACCCTTCTTTGACTTAGAGCGGGACTTAGAACGAGACTTAGAACGAGACTTTGAGCGTGACTTGGAACGAGCTCTACGACGACCACCTTCCATATCATCAACATTATTTACTACTGAATTTGATTCATTCATATCACTATTTTCCATATCTTGCATATCTTCTTTACGTGATTTACGCTCACCACCTTTATATGACTTTATTAAAGAATTTAATTCTTTTAAATCGTCTTTAAATTGTTTTTCAGAATACTTTGCCATTATATATAATAAAAAGATTTTTTTTTATTATATAAATCTTATTTTCTTTTCTTTATTTTTATAATAATTTTAATAAAATATATATTATTATTAAAAATATTATATTTATCTTTATACTATTACTTTTTTTATTTGTAAAACATTCTATATTTTTTAAATTATCTGAACTTTGTATATGCATTACATTACAATTATTACCATTATTTATTATATCCTGAATATTTGAACTATTAAATGATTGTATCGTTTTTGATTTTATTAATGTTTCATTCTTATTTGTTGAACCTGTTGGATTCGTTATACCTCTACTATCTGTAAATATATTATATCTTGGTCCTAATGACATTAAATATATATATTTTATATATATTTACTTTTTTTTGTTTTCTTTATTTTTTATTTTATTATTTTATATTTTTATTTTTTTATAAAACTGTCTCATTATCAACTTTTTTGAAACAATATAATTCTATATCTAATAAATCATATCCATCTACTTGATATATATCTATTAATTTAAAATTATTTCTTATTATCATATCTATTGTTTGATTTTTATTTTTTGGAATATATAATTTCGTTGAATTATAATATTTTCTATGATCTCTCATTTCTATTTTTTCCTTATATAAAACATGATCTTCAAACTTTTCATATAAACCATCATGACTAAAATTATCAAATTCTGTAAATGCATGTAATTTATCTTCTGAATCTACATAATGAGAACTATATAATCTTGGTGCTGGAACTAATTTATTATAATCAAATATATGTATAAATAATTTTCCATCCGATTTTAACCATTTATTTATATTACTTATTATATTAAATTGATTATTATATGTATTATGATATAATGTATCTAATGTGCATAATATTCCATCAAATGTATTTAAATTATATAATTGATCATTCCTTATATCTCCTCTCATAAAATTTCCTGTTGGTGTCCTTATTCTTGCTAATTTTAACATATTCGTTGATCTATCTACTCCTGTCATATTATAATTTTTAAATAATTTATTAAAATATTTTCCCGTTCCTACTCCTACTTCTAATATTGATGATCCAGGTGTTATATTCTTTTCTATAAATTCTATATCTTTATCAAATATATAATCTTCATTAAATACTATATCATAAATTTTTGCATATACTTCATCTACAACTTCTACTTGATCATTATTATCTAATCCTATAAAACCTTCTATATTATTTTTCCTTTTTCTTAAAACTAATACTAATATCAATATTATTAAAATTATAATTAATATTAAATTTATATTTTTCATTCTAATATTATATATTAAATATATATTAAATATTTATAATTTTTATTATACTATTTTATATATTTTATCTTTTTATTATTCATTAATTAAAAGAAATCTATTTAAAGATTATTTAATAATTATATTTATATTTAACTTTTTTTTTTATATGTCTTCTGACAATAATAATAATACTTCTTTTAATTTATCTAATAATCCTAATAATAAATTAAATATTCCTACTAAAATGGATAATACTGATTCTGATCATTATATTATTGATCATGTTAAAAAATTACAATCTTTTGCCTACAAAAATGATAGAAAAAATTGTTTAGATAATTTTGGATTCTTCTTTGAAAAATATCCTGCTCTTTTTAATATGATTACAGATGATCCTAATAACTTTGATTATAATAGACTATATGAAATGTTAGCTCTCCGTAGAAAAATTTCTAAAAATGAAATTAAATATGAAGATGCTAGTATTTATATGGGTCAAAAATATTATAAAGAATTTGTTGCTGATAAAGTCTCTAATAATAATAACAATAATGATAACAATAATTAATTTTTTATAATAATTTATATGATTTATAAATTATTATTTTATAGTAATATTATAAGGTCCTTCTCTTGCACTATTTCTTCATTTACTTTTTATTATTTTATTATAGTATTATTTTTAATTTCTTACAACTTCTCTATTGAATTCTTCTTTTACTAATTCTGGTAATTCATTATATTTTAATTCCAATTCTTTTGATACTTTATTTCTTAAAACTTGATAATGACCACCACCACTTCTTATATGTAATAATAATACAAATACTTTTTCATTTAATTCTTCTCTTTCTGTTCTATAAAAATCTGATAATGTTTCTACTACTAATCTATCACTTGCCAATGATATAAATCTATATTTTTTATATTTTAATAATAATTTATTTATTCCCATCTCTTCTGCCCAATACCTTATTGTTACATTATATTGTTTTTCATTCTTCCTTAAAAAATATGTGAATCCTTTATTTGCAGGTCTCTTTACTATCTGTTTTAACATATTTAAACTATTTCTACTTCTTAATATATCCTTTATTATCTCACAACTTAATCTTGTTATCCTTTCTGATTCATCCTCTATATCTGTTAATTTATATATTCCCATTAATTCATCTCTCTCTTCTCTAGTCTCATAACTTGTATAAAATGGATTCTCATTCTTACAATAATCTATATGATTAAATACTTCTAATAATCTCTCTACATCACCTTCCTGATAATCTTCTGATAATTCTCTCCTTAAATCCTCTAGTGTTTTATTTAATACTGTTCCTATTGCATAGAAAAAACAATCACCACTTCCTCCTACATCTACTATCTCATAATCATTACCTATTATTTCTCTCCATGGATTATTCTCTCTCCATTCTATTACCTTTCCCATACAATTTTTATTTTTTTTAAGCTTATTTTGCATATTATTTATTTTACATTCTTTACATTCTTTATTCTTCATCTCTAAACTCTCTATTTTATTTTTTATTTTCTCAAAATCTAATTCATCTCCCATATTATTTTTCATTTTTATTATTCCTATTACTATATCTCTTTTTTCTCTCAATCCCTGTTTTAATACTTTATCTATGATATCTTCTTTTATATTTATTTTTTTCATCAATTTTAATAAAACACTATCTATTTTTATCATTAATTTATTATTACTTTCTAATAAACCCTCATTATTTTTATTCTCTTTTTTATTATTTCTATACTTTTCTTTGTGTATCTCTTTATTATTTTCTTTTTCTATTTTATTCATATCTTCCCCTCTCATCAATATTTTATTTACCATTTTATCTGCTTCTTTATTTGATATTCTTGGATATTTTTTATATATATAATCATATAATTCAGCTATTTTATTATTACTTTTATTTTCCATTCTATATCGATTCATGTTTAATGAATTATTCTCATTATTTATTTTATTCATTTTATATGATTTATAATATGCTTTTACAATATTCATCGCTTCCTTTTCTGATATTCCTGGATTTTCTCTATATACTCTATTTAATAACATTGCATACATCTCATTTTTATTTTCATTATTATTATCATTTTTATTTTCATCATTATTATTATTTTTATTTTCATCATTATTACTTTTAGATTTTTTTAAACCTTCTATTATTATCATTGCTTCATTATCACTTATATTTGGTTCATCTCTATATATTTTATTTAATTCTTTTGCTATATTTCTATTATTCATTTACAAATTATATTATTTATCAATATATTTTTTATAATAACTACTCTCTTTATTTATTGGTATATTATTATTTATACACCAATTATATGCATTATTTGTTTGATATTTTAATATTTCTATATAATCTTTTGTAGATGGTCTATTATTTATATATTTTAATGTTTTTTCAAATATCTCTTTTTGATTACTTAAATATTTTTCATTTATTTTTTCTAATTCTTCTATAAATTCTGGCAATAATTCTATTCCATTTATATCTATTATATCTTTATTAAAATTTTGTATATAATTTATTAATGTTTCTATTATTTCTTTCTCTATACCTTTATATCCTTTACATATTATATATTTTTCTGAATTTGCTGCTCTACTTGTTAATGGTTTATCTATATTAACTTCTTCAAAATAATTTTTTAATAATATTATATATTTTATTGTTAATACTGTATAAATGTCAAATATCTTTACTACTAAACTTCCTCCTTTCTTTAATACTTTTAAACCTATTATTATTTCTGAATATATTATTCTATATGATAATTGTTCTTGTAAATTAAAATCTATTGAATAATCAAAACCACCATCTGCTGTTACTAATTCTATATCTAAATTCTCTATACTTTTTAATAATCTTTTTATATCTTCTATTTCATATAAATCACCATATATAAATCTTACTTTTTCTTCATCTATTTTATTTATTAATTTTGACCATGATGGAATATTCTTATTATTATTACTGTTCAATGTAAATCCATTTATTATTCCTATATCTTCTCCTATATATTCTAATATTGACTCTATAAATCCTCCTGGTCCTTCTGCTAAGCATAATACATTTATCTTATTATTATTTAATTCATTATTTTTTTTTAATAATTTATATTTATTTAATATCTCTATCATCTTAAAATATGATCTACTTACTGGTTCTTTTAATGCAATACTATTATTATATTTTTTTATATTTGTTATATGAATTAATTCATATGGATTTGTTATTTTTTTAACATTATCCCATTCTACTTTAATTATTGATAATTTATTCTTTAATTCAATTATCTCATTACTATTTTTCTTAAATATTATATAATTTTCTATTTTATCATCTGATATTAATAATAAATTTTTATAATCTATTTTTAAATTAATATTAGTTATTATAAGCATAACTATTATTATTATCTTTTTTTTAAATATTTTTTTTACTTTCTTTTTTTTATTCTTCTATATAATCTTCTTGTTTTTTATACATATTTAAATTTATTGTTTGTTCTTTTTTCTTTTCTTCTAATTTATTATGTTTTTTTAATAATGTATAATATTTTGTAAATACTTTATCTGATGCTATCTTTATCTTTTTAAATACTAATGCATTATACATAAAACTTAATTCCTTTTCTATTTCACTTAATTTATATTTATTTTCTTTTTCTTTATATATTTCTTCAAAATCTTTATTCATTTCTAATTCTAAACCATATTCTTCTCCTATTTTAATTATATATTCAATATTTACTAAATTTTCTTTTATTTTCATTTCATTTCCATTATTATTTAAATAAAATTCAATTTCATAATTATAATTTGGTTTATTTATATCATATGTTTTATTTCTAAATTCTTTATTTATACTCCATATTACTTTATCATCTTTTTTATCTATACCTTCTATTTGATTCTGTTTTAATAATTTTTCAAATACTTTTCTACCATTTAATATTGTGCATACATATTTCCCATTCATTTTTAAATTGTCTGATATATTTTGAAATATTCCTCTTAAACTATATTCATCTTCATAATATTGTTGAATTGTAAAAAAACATGTTATTATATCAAATAAATATTTATTCGGTATATATTCTTTTAATTTTAATTCTTGTATTGTATTTAAACCCATCTCATAATTTGGAAATACTAATCTCCTTATATCTCCCCATATAAAATTTGCTTCCGGTTTTGGTCTTGCTAATGTTTTATAATTATTTATACAATAATCTATATTCATTTTATTATTATCTATACCTATTACTTTCTTCAAATTCGCTTTTACCCATTTTAACATATCACTACCTTTTCCTACATCTAAATCTAATAATGCTCCCATTAATAATCCTTCACTATTATTTTTTATTTCTTGTTTTCCACCAGGACTATTTTCAATTATCAAATTTGTTTTAACATACAAATTATGAAATTTTAATATATCTAATCTTCCTGTATTATTTATATTTTTATTATTTTTTTTATTTATTACTTCATTTTCAATTATTTCCATTTCATTCATATTATTCTCTCCTTCTTCTATTTCACCTGTTGTTATTGAATACTCTGATATTGGATTATTTATTTTTTTCCATATATCATATGCTGTTTTCTCATAATTTCCAAATATCTTTGCTCCATTTTTATATTGTTCTGTTTTATCATATCTTACTCTTATAGGTCTCCAATAAAATATATCATTCTCTTTCTCAAATCTAAATTCTACTATTGTATTATCATTTATTATATCTCTATGCTTTGTTACTGGATCTTCACTATACATTATACCATTCTCATCTATTTCTATATTAGCTTCACTATATTTTTCATCCATACCTTCTGGAGAAAATAATCCTGGTTCTATTATTTTTGACCATCTTTTTGTATTTTTATTATATTCTTCTTTAACTTTACTTATCATTAATTTTACCTTTTTATATCTTATTGTTTTTGATTGTATTCCTGGTATTCTACTAAATTTTATATATGGAAATACTTTATCTACTTTTATATCATTTAATTCCTCTTTTATTGTTTCTATTAAAAAATCTATTGTTGTATATTCTATTGGTTTCCATTTTAATAAATTATGCCATGCTCCTGATTTCATCGGATAATTCTCTTTTACTGGAACAAATATTAAACCATCTACATTATATGATGCTTCCATTCTATTATCCCATAAATATTTTATATTTTCAAATATCTTTTCTCCACTTCCAAATAAATAATCTTTCATTAATATTATCATATCTTCACTTTTTACCTTATTCATTACTTCTTTTAAATAATTTAACCTTGATTTCTTACCTGTTTTTTTATCTGTGCTACTTACTTCTAATGGATTTGATCTGACATCTTCACCTTTATAATATAATATATCATATGGTAAATATATATTATCATCTTCAACCCATTCACCTTCTATAATAGTATCTTTATAATCTTTTGTTTCTTCTAATTTTATTGGTTTAAATAATAAATTTACATCTATTAAATAACTCGAACCTTTTTTATCTATATATAATAAATGTCTCTCTCCATCTGCTTTTATTGTTACCGCATAATCATTTAAAATACTTATACCCTCTTTTGTGTCTCTTAAATTTGATTTACTTAATGATACTGGATTTGCTGCTATAAATTCTAATTGATTTTGATTCTTATTATTATTTTCTTTTACTTTATTTATCTCTATTAATTTATTATATTCTTTATAACTTTCTATGATTTCTGTTACTTTCTTTAATTCATTTCCACCTTGTAATAACATTATTATTGTTCCATTTATTTCTAATAATTCTTCTACTATTTTATTTTTATCTACTCCTTTATTATTTGCTTCTACTTCTATCTCATAAATTGGCACCATATTAAAATCAAATTCTCTAAAATCTCTATATTCACCCATCTTTACTATACTCATATCTATTCTACAACTATCATAATATATTCTATATGTATTCTTATATCTTATCATTTTATTTTCTGTTTTATCATTCGTCCTATTTATATTTTCCTCATTCTCTTCATCTGTTTTATTTATTATTTTCTCTCTATTTAAACAAAATCTTAAATTATATTCGTCTATATCTATTATTTCTTTTTTACTCTTCTCTACATATTTATATTTTATTTCTTTTGTTATTTTATTCTTTACCCAATATAATTTTATTTCATCTATACCCTCTATCTCTAATCTTATATTTGTTGATTTATTTGTTGTTCTTAATGTATATAATATATCATACTTTTTACCCATTCCTCCTTCTTCTTCTGTCTTTATAAAGTAATTTAATACATTCATAAATCTATTATATGATATTGTATTTATTAAACTATCTCTATTTTCTTTATTTTTAAATTTTGAATTATATATTCTACTCTCTAATTCATAATCTTTATTTTTCTTATATTCATCTGTCAGTTCCAATAACTTATTATAATTTATTTTAGATATTTCCATATCAACCAATCTTTATATTATTATAATATATTTTTTAAATACATTATTATCATTACTACTTTCTTAACTTTTTTTTATTTTAATTAAATTTATTTTTATTTAATTAATTTTTTTTATAAATATTTTTTTTTTAATAAATTTTTAATTAATTTATTATTATTAATATTTCTTTAATCAAATCATTCTTTGTTCTTTTTATCATTTTTTTTGTTTTTTCTGATTCTTTGAATTCATTTATATCATATTTTTTACATTCTTCTACTAATTCTACTAATTTCATATTATTTATTTTTTTTATATATTCATCTTTATTATTAATTTCTTCATTTTCTTTATTATTTATTTCTTTATCTTCTTTATTATTTATTTCTTTATCTTCTTTATTATTTATTTCTTCATCTTCTTTATTATTTATTTTTTCTTCTTTTTTAT
>Ga0194119_10001548_pt1 | contig 41539 bp, 29 predicted proteins | sample TA2MahC100mmetaG_FD_148620 | JGI IMG/M metagenome (GOLD analysis project Ga0194119, IMG submission 148620) | Freshwater microbial communities from Lake Tanganyika, Tanzania - TA2015018 Mahale Deep Cast 100m | ecosystem: Environmental > Aquatic > Freshwater > Lake | place: Tanzania: Lake... | reverse complement strand
CGGCGTCGCGATGATCGCCCTTGGTCGCGCCGAGCCCGCGCTTCGGGCACTCTCCCGCTGCGTCGAGCTCGATCCCGCGCTGAGCGAGGGCTGGTTCAACCTTGGATCGCTCCATCGCCAGCTTGGTCGATTCGCCGACGCCGTTCCGTGCTTCCGCCGCGCCGCGGAGGGACGCGTCGGCGACGTGGCTCGCCTCGCCCTCGTCGCGACGCTTCGGTCGGGCGGCTCCGCCGACGAGGCGATCTCCGTCGCCCGCGAGATGCTTTCCGCGCGCGAGTCCTGGCCGGAGGCGTGGCATGAACTAGGTTTGTGCTTGGCTGCGAAGGGCGACGTCTTGACGGCGATCTCCTGCTGGGAGCGGTCGATCGAGCTCGCCCCGACGGCGACCGAGCCCCGCTTCCACCTAGGGGTGGCGCATGCATCGATTGGAAGCATCGACAAGGGGGTCGCCGAGTACAGGATGGTCCTCGAGCGCTCGCCGGACCACGCGAGGGCGAGGATCAACCTCGCCGGCACGATGATCCATCAGGGTGACCTCGATGGCGCCGAGCGGGAACTCGAACGGGTGCTTCGATCTCCCGCGCCTGAGGCGCCGATGGCGCTCGTCGCCCTCGGCGACCTGATGATGCGTCGAGGGGATGCGGCGACCGCCGAGCGTCGCTATCGCGATGCGATCGGTCGAATGCCCCGGGAGGCGCGCCCGCGAGTCGGCCTGATCGCGAGCCTGCTCGAGCAGGAGCGCGGCGACGATGCGTTGGTCGAGAGCGAACGATTCGCCCGGGAACTGCCCGATCGCCCGGAGATCGGCGAGTGCCGGGCCGAGGCGCTGCTGTTCCTTGGTCGGATACCGGAGGCGGTCTCCCAGATCGATCAGGTCGTCTCCCGGCACGGTCCCAACGTGCTGCGTTTCTGCCTCCGCGGTCGAGTCCTCGAGGCCGCGGGCGACCGAAACGGCGCCATCGCCGCCTACGACGCGGCGCTCGCGATCGATCCAAGGTTCATCGGCGCGATCGAGGGACGAGCCCGCCTCGGCGCGTGACCTCGCTCCATCAGCCCGGCGGCACCGCGAGCACCGAGCAGGGACACTCGCGGACCACGCGCTCCGCGGTGCTGCCGAGGAAGAGGTCGCGCAGGTTGGTGCGACCCCGCGTGCCGAGCACCACGAGGTCCGCGGCGGAGGACCCGGCGAACTCGACGATGCCGGCGCCGTGGCTTCGGTGCTCGAGCACGTGGAAGGTCGGCTTGATCCAGCGAACCTCGGCGTCGCGCGGTCGGCAGAAGCCCTCGAGCCGCCGCTGGAGCCCGTCGAGGAACTGCTTGCGGTAGTCCGGCGTCGCCTGCGGCGTCGCGGCGCGGTAGTGGAGCCGGCTCCACGGCGCCTGGTAGACGTGAAGGACGTGGACCTCCGCGTCGTCCTGCGCGGCGACCCGCATGCCGGCGAGGATCGCCTCCTCGGAGGTCGGAGAGAAGTCGACCGCGATCGCCACGCGGCGGAAGCGGCCCGCATGGTTCGGCCGCACCAGCATCGTGCGGCAGGGCGACCGCCGCACGGCGTGCGCCGCGACGGCGCCGGCGGTGGTGCCGGAGCTCGTCCCGTAGACGCCGAGGACGAGGAGGTCGGCGCGATGCTCGCGCGCCGCGGAGACGAGACCCTCCGCCGGATGATCGATCCGCACGTCGAGGGGGATCGTCGCCCCGGGCGCCGCCGACGCCGCGAACTCCTTCCACGCCGCGCGGGCATCCTCGATCACGTGCTCGCGGATGCGCGGATCCGAGACGCCCACCGCCTCCTCGAGGTCGGCGAGGACGAGCCCCTCGATGACGTGCACCGCCCGCAGCGACGCCTGGTTCCACGAGGAGATGCGCACCGCCTCGGCGAGCGCCGCCTTGCTGCACGAGGTGAAGTCGACGCCGACCACCACCGACCTGAGCGTGTCCATTCGACGGCTCCGGATGAGTCCTCCCGGTCCCCGCGGACCGGAAGGGGCGATCCTAACTCCAGACCACGCGGCGTCTCCCTCGAGGCGCCGGATCGGCGCGGGGTTTAGGGGTTCACCCTGCCCGGCGGCTCGCCTTCTTCATGCGCGAGTAGCGCCAGTTGAGGAGCAGCACGAGACCCACGATCACCGCGATGCCCCCGATCTTGAGCCAGGGGTCGTCGGGATCGAGGTATCGATTGAGGACCCCCGCGCCGAGGTACATCACGCCGCAGCCGAGGAGGCTTCCGAGGAAGATCGCGACGAAGGTGCCGCCCCGCGAGAGCCCGAGCAGGCGCCCGAAGATCGCCCCGCCGACGCTTCCGGTCGCGGCGAGCGGCACCGCGACGAAGGCGATGAGCCCGACGAAGGTCGCGCGGCGGATCCACGGCTGCTTCTCGAGGATGAAGCGACCGTCCTCGACGAGCCCGAGCATGCGCGGTCCGAGGAAGGGGATGCGGAACAGGAACCCGAGGTGGTAGATCAGCACGCACGCGGTCGCGAGGTCCATCCACATCACCATCGTGAAGAGCTCGCCGCGGGTGAGGAACGCGGCCGCCTCCGCCATGCCGTCGTCCGCCGCGACCTTCTCGCCGCCGCCGAGGATCACGAAGCGACCGAAGAGGAAGAAGGTGGCGACCGCCGTCGCGACGAGCTTCTTGAGGAAGGCAAGGTCGTGGGTGACGAGGATCAGCAGGAGGAGCAGAGCCGTCGCCGCGAAGGGACCCACGAGGGTGAGCCACCACGTCAGCGGATGCTCGCGGCGGAACTGGTCGCCGGCGCGACCCTCCTCGTCGAGGAGGCGCCGCGTGGTCGCCTCGAGGGATGGCTCGGGACCTGGATCGGGTCGGGAATCAGGACCGGTCATGCGGGGCACGCTTCGGCGAGGGCGCGAGGTCGGACGCAGTCGTGCCCGAGGAGGGACTCAGCCGCCCCGCGCCCACGCGAGCGTGCGGCGCAGACCCTCCTCGAAGCCGACCTCGCCACGGTAGCCGAGTCCCTCGCGGGCGCGCGAGACGTCCGCCTGCGAGTGCGGCACGTCGCCCGCCCGGGAGGGACGGAACTCCGGGGCGAGGTCCCGACCCACCAGCCGGGAGAGCACCGCAAGCAGGTCGAGCAGGCTCCTCCGACCGCCGAGACCGACGTTGAAGACCTCGCCGCGCAGCCGCCGCGCCGGATCCGCCGCGCGGCGGAGCGCCTCCACGACGTTCGCGACCGGGACGAAGTCTCGGGTCTGGCTTCCGTCGCCGAAGACGATCGGGCGCCTGCCCGCCGCCGCCGCGTCCATGAAGGCGCTGATCACCGCCGCGTACGCCGACTTCGGGTCCTGCCGCGGACCGAAGACGTTGAAGAAGCGGAGGCTCGCGGCGTGCAGGTCCTTGACCCGCGCGAGCGCCTCGAGCAGGTGCTCCCCCGCCGCCTTGTGCGCCGCGTAGGGCGATGCGCAGCGGATCGGATCCTGCTCGCGGCTCGGAAGCGAGGGCGCGGGTCCGTAGACCGCCGCCGAGGACGCGAACACGATGCTCCTCGCGCCCGCCTCCGCGGCGAGCCGGAAGACCCCATCGCTGCCCGCGACGTTGATCGCGAACGCCCGGACCGGATCCTCCACCGTCCGCGGCACCGAGACCTCCGCGGCGAGGTGGAAGACCGCCTCGCAGCCCATGACCGCCCGACGGACCTGCGGCTCGTCCACCACCGACGCCTCGACGAGCTCCGCGCCGGCGGGCACGTTCGTGCGGTGCCCGGAGGAGAGGTCGTCGAGGATCCGCACCCGGACCCCGTCCTCGAGGAGGGTTGATGCGAGGTGCGATCCGATGAATCCGGCGCCGCCGGTGATGAGGGCGCGTTCGGGTCGATAGAAGGGGTCGGTCATCGCGGCGGTGCCCCGAGCCAGGCAGGACGAGGGTTTGATCGGCTCCAAGGCACCTCCACGCCCGCACTTCCCGTGTCGAACCTCCGCGTCCAACTCGTGCAGCGCACCCTTCGACCCTACCGGCGTCCGCTCCTCGCGGCGCTTGGAAGGTCGCCGGGGATCGACCTCTGCGCCTGGGCGGACCTCTCGGGGGACCGCCCCGGCGCCGCGACGCCGCCCCCGCCCTACGCGACGCGCCATGCGCCGACCCGGGCGATCGGTCCGTTCCTCTGGCAGTCGGGATCGATCCGGGCGGTGCGCACGCCCGGGACCGACGTGGCGATCCTTGGCTGGAACACCCGCTCGCTCGACCTTCCCCTCGCCCTCGGCGCGGCGCGCCGCCGCGGCGTCGGGACGATCCTCTGGGGTCACGGCTTCGGGAAGACGAATCCACGCCTCGGCGACCGGCAGCGCCTGCGGGTCGCGCTGCGGGCGGATGCGCTCCTCCTCTACGGCCCGACCACCCGAGAGCGCATGATCGACCTCGGGGTGCCGCGGGAGCGGGTCTTCATGGCGCCCAACGCGATCGACCAGACCGCGATCGCCTCGGCCCGCCTCGACTGGCCTTCCCGCGAGCGGCTCGGCGCGATCGAGGAGTTCCGCCGCCGGGAACGCCTCGCCGGCCCGCTGATCCTCTTCCTCTCGCGGCTCGAGTCGGACAAGGATCCGATCCTCCTCGTCGAGGCGTTCGCGAAGATCCGCCGCAGGCGACCGGACGCGGTCCTCGCCTTCATCGGCGACGGCTCGGCGCGGCGGGAGGTCGAGGCGGCGGTCGACCGACTCGGCGTGCGCGAGGGCGTCCGCCTCGTGGGCGAGACCTTCGACGAGCAGTCGATCGCGCCGTGGGCGACGTCGGCGTCCTGCCTCGTCCATCCCGGCGGGATCGGGCTCAGCCTCATGCACGCCTTCGGATACGGGCTGCCGGTGGTCACCACCGACCGCCTCGGCCGGCATGGTCCGGAGGTCGAGATCCTCGAGGACCGCCGCAATGGTCTCCTCTTCCGCGACGGCGATGCCGACGACCTCGCCTCGAAGGTGCTCGGGCTCCTCGAGGACGACGCGGCGCGCCGGGCGATGTCCGACGCAGCGCTCGCGACCGTCTCCGGACCGCGGGGTCGGAACATCGAGGGCATGCTCGCGGGCTTCCTCGAGGCGATCGACTTCGCGGCGGCGGCGCATGGTCGAGCCAGGACCGATCCGCCGGACCGCGGCGGATGGCGATGATGGCGGCGCCCGCGGCGATCCGATCAACTCACGCGACCCGTCCTCCCCGATGACCCTCGCCGTTCATCTCGTCCAGCCGATCGTGCCGGCGTACCGCGTGCCCGTCTTCCGCGCGCTCGCGGCGTCGAAGGGAGTCGACCTCACGGTGTGGGCGGACGTGCGGACGACGACCGGATCGCTGAAGGGAATCGCCGCCGACTCCGGATTCCGCATCCGACCGGCGCCGCTCCGATGGCTGGGTCCCTTCTGCTGGCAGGGTCGGTCGATCGACGCCGCCCGCGAGGCGGACGTCCTGATCCTCGGATGGAGCGCCCGCTCGCTCGACCTGCCGCTTGCGCTTCGACGGGCGCGGCGGCGCGGCGCCGGCACGGTCCTCTAGGGGCATGGCTTCGGCACCAGCCGTCCGCTGATCGGCGACTGGCGCCGTCGCCGGGCGATGCGGTCGGCGGACGCATTCCTTCTCTATGGACCGGTCGGTCGGGACCGCCTCGCCGCCGCGGGATTCCCCTCGGAGCGGCTCTTCACCGCCCCCAACGCCGTGGACCAGACCGCGATCGCCGCCGCCGCGGCGCCGTGGCGGCGCGATCGAGCGCGTCTGGAGGCGTTCCGCCGGGAGAGGTCGCTCGGCGACGACCCGATCCTCCTCTACCTCGCGAGGCTCGAGGAGGAGAAGCGCCCGGACCTCGCGATCGAGGCGCTCGCGATCATCCGGCGGACCCGCCCGGCGCGGCTCGCCTTCATCGGCGACGGCGCGATGCGACCGGCGCTCGAGGCGCTCGCCCGCGAACGAGGCGTGGCGGACGCGGTGATCTTCCTCGGGGCGATCTACGACGAGCCGTCGATCGCGCCGTGGGCGACGACCGCCGCCTGCCTCGTCCACCCGGGGGCGATCGGGCTCAGCATCTTTCACGCCTTCGGATACGGGCTGCCGGTGATCACCTCCGACCGCCGGGAGATCCAGATGCCGGAGTTCGAGACGCACCGCGACGGGGAGAACGGGCTCCTCGCCCGCCATGGCGACGCGGCGGACCTCGCGGCGCGGATCGAGTCGCTCCTCGCGGACGAGCCGCGGCGGCGGCGATGTCCGACGCGGCGCTCGCGACGGTCTCGGGACCGCGGGGTCGGAACATCGAGGGCATGGTCGCGGGCTTCCTCGAGGCGATCGACCTCGCGGCGCAACGACACGGCAAGTCGAGGGACTGAGGGAGGGGCGACCCGAGGATCGGGCGAGACCCCTCCCCGCCGCCGACCGAACGCGCCGCTTCTGCGGACTCCGACGCGGAACGGGCGATAACCACCCGGCGATGACCGCCGACGCCACCATCCGCCCCTCCGAAGGAGTGCTCGGTCGCACCCTGCGCCTCGGGCTCATCCCGATGGCGGTGCTGATCGCGGCGATGGTCGCGGCGGGCACGGTCACCCGCTACCTCGCCCTGAAGCACGCCGCCGAGAACGACCTCCGCCGACTCGCCGCGGTGGCGGCGCTCGAGCTCGACCGCGAGGGCGACGACGCGGTGGAGCTCGCCAAGGCGCTCGCGCAGATGCAGGCGGGAGGACTCTTCGGGATGCGGCGGCTCACGCTCGACGTGCTGCGGCACGCCGTCGTCGAGACGCCCTCGATCCTCGGCGCCTACGTCTGCTACGAGCCGGATGCCGACGGCAAGGACGACGAGAGCCTCAAGGCAGGTCTCCCCGAGGGCTCGATCGACGGGCAGGGTCGGTTCCTTCCCTACTGGTTCCGCGATCCGGCGAAGGGCGGCGGGCTTGGGCTCAAGATCAACAAGGACATGGAGACGAGCCTCTACTACGACGGCGTGCGCCGCGCGTTCCGCGCGACCGGTCGTCCGGAGCCGCTCGTCGGCGAGCCCTACCTCTACGACGGCGACTTCCTCGTCGAGCAGACCTACCCGATCGTGATCGACGGCAGGTTCCTGGGGATCGCCGGGATCGACCGGAGCGTGCAGGACCTCCGCTCGAACCTGCTCCGCCTCGCGGAGGCATCCGAGGCGGAGGTCTACCTCGTCTCCGGTCGCGGGAGCTTCGTGGCGACGAGCCGAGATGGCGACGAGGTCGGCACGGAGGGCTCGCTGCCGATGCAGAAGGTGGCGGAGTCCGCCTTCGGCGAGGTGCTCCTGCCGATGCTCGATCCGACGAACGAGCCGCGGCTCGCGGTCGGAGCCGACCCGACGACCGGCGTCTCGAGCTACTGGGCGTGGTCCACGATCCCGACCGGCGCGTGGACCGTCGTCCTCTCGCGACCGGTCTCCGAGGTCACGGGTCCGCTCATCCAGCAGACCGCCTGGCTCGCCGGAGGCGCCGCGGCGGCGATCGCCGCGATCCTCATCCTCGTGGTCACGATCCTCCGCGGCTTCTCCGCGCGGATCCGCTCGGCGGTGGGCGCCGCGGCGCGGGTCGCCGAGGGCGACCTCTCCGCCGAGGTGCCCTCCTGCCCGCGGCACGACGAGGCGGGCGTGCTGCTGCGGACCCTCGCCGCGATGCGGGCGGGACTCATCCGCCTCGTCGGGCAGGTGAAGCACGCCGCGATCAGCCTGCACGCCGCGACCACCGAGATCTCCGCCGCCGGACGGCAGCAGGAGGACTCCGCGGACGAGTTCGAGAGCTCCTCCTCGGAGATCGCCGCGGCGGTCCACCAGATCAACCGCACGGCGGACGGGCTCGTCTCGACGATGAGCGAGGTCCGCGCGATGACCGACGACGCCGCGTCGCTCGCCGCGGGCGGCCGCACCAGCCTCGACGGCATGCGGACCTCGATGCGCTCGCTCGAGGAGGCGACCGCCTCGATCGCCGCGAAGCTCGCGGCGATCAACGAGAAGGCGGGCGGCATCACCGCGATCGTGACCACCATCACGAAGGTCGCCGACCAGACCAACCTGCTCTCGGTGAACGCCGCGATCGAGGCGGAGAAGGCGGGCGAGTACGGGCGAGGCTTCCTCGTCGTCGCCCGCGAGATCCGCCGCCTCGCCGACCAGGCGGCGCGGGCGACGCTCGACATCGAGAAGATGGTCGCCCAGATGCAGTCCGCCGTCTCCGCCGGCGTCATGGAGATGGACCGCTTCGCCGAGCAGGTCCGCGGCGGCGTCGGCGAGGTCGACTCGATCGGCGGGCAGATGGGCTCGATCATCGAGCACGTCTCGGCGACCGCGGAGCGGTTCGTCGCCCTCGACGAGGGCGTGCGCCAGCAGTCCTCGGGAGCGCGGCAGATCGACGAGGCGATGGGGCGCCTGCGGGACCGGGCGAGGAACTCCTCCGAGAGCGTGCGGGAGTTCGCCTCCGCCGCGGAGAACCTGCAGAAGGCGCTCGGAAGCCTCCGCGCAGTGATCGACGCGTTCCGCATGCCGGGCTGACGAGGGCGCCGCGACCCCGCCTTCCGGTTCGACCCTCCTCCTCGTCCCCGCGACCTCGCGCGAAGTCCGCGGCGTCCGCTCGCCCCGCGCCGGATCGGGACTAGTCTGCGTAGGTGCAGCCACCCCCGGAGAAGCCCGATGCAGCTTGCCCGTCCCGCGCTCCTCGTCGCCCTCTCGCTCGCCGCCGCCGCCGCGACCGTCGCCGGAGGCGTGCGCCAGGCCCAGTCGCCTGAAGGCATCGACGAGCCCGCCCGCCAGCCCCGCCGCTTCGCCCTCGCCGAGCGGCTTCCCTTCGCGATGTGCTTCATGCCCGGCACTCCGGAGGAGGAGATGCTCGCGGTGCACGAGGCGACCCTCAAGCACTGGCTCTCGCTTCAGGAGGACGGCGGCGTCGCCTTCAACCTGACCACGCAGTGGAGCTTCGCGAGCGGGCCCAACAGCCCGATCACGCTGCGGTGGAGCATCGCGCCGGACGGTCTCTTCATCCCCGACAACGCCGGCGTGGGCAGCGGCGCGAACTCGATCAACGCGAAGCTCGCGAGCACCTTCGGCTCGGTCGAGGCGGGCAAGCAGGTGATCCGCGAGGGCTTCGCGCAGTGGGCGGCGATCTCCGGCGTCACCTACGTCGAGGTCGCCGACGACGGCGCCGCCTGGGGCTCGCCGGGCTCCGCCACCCGCGGCGACGTTCGGATCGGCTCGCACGGCTTCAACAACGCGAACGTGCTGGGCTACAACCAGTTCCCGCAGGACGGGGACATGGTGCTCAACGCCGCGATCTCTTGGGGCACGCCCGCGGACGACTTCCTCTTCTTCCGCAACGTGTTCCTCCACGAGCACGGGCACGGGCTCGGCATCCTCCACGTCTGCCCCGCCAACAACACCAAGCTGATGGAGCCGTTCCTCTCGACGGCGTTCTTCGGTCCGCAGCACGACGACATCCGCGCGGTGCAGCGGCACTACGGGGACCGATGGGAGCCGAACCAGTCGCCCGCCGGCGCCGAGTGGATCGCCGGACCCGGCGAGGCGATCGAGCTCACCCCCGCCTCCATCGCCGACTCGACCGACGACGACTGGTACCGGATCGACGCGGCGGCGGGCAGCACGCTCGACGTCGTCGCGGTCCCCGTCGGCTTCACCTACAACAGCGGCAGCCAGATCTTCATCTTCTGCCCGGCGGGAAGCACGGTGAACTCGCTCACCGTGCACAACCTGCGGCTGCGGGTCTACGCCGCGGACGGCACCACGCTCCTCGCCGACGCCAACGCGAACCCCGCCGGCCAGCCCGAGTCCGTCCTCGGGCTCAAGCTCGCGGCGGGCTCCTTCCTGATCCGGGTGACCGGGGGCGCGGCGGCGAACATCCAGCTCTACGACCTCGAGGTCGCGGTCTCGAAGGGCTCCGGGTCGCCCGCCGACCTCAACCTCGACGGGCTCGTGAACGGCGCCGACCTCTCGATCCTGCTCGGGAACTGGGGCGGACCGGGACTCGGCGACCTGAACGACGACGGGACCATCGACGGGGCGGACCTCTCGATCCTGCTCGGCGACTGGACCGGCTGACCGGCGCGGGAAATCCGCGTCCGCCTCGACCGCCGGCGGTGGACGCCCCGGGGAACTGCTGTATCGTCGGATCGGGCGACGTGCGAAGGACGCCGTCCGCCCGCCTCGACGACACGCCTCGGAGATCGACCCATGACCCGGACCGGATCGCTCCTCGTCTGCGCCGCGATCGTCGGCGCGACCTCCTCCCTCGCCGCTGCCGGCGGCACCCCCGCCTGCGACGGCGCCTCCGGCGGATGCCGCGAGGTCCATCCGACCCCTGGCTGCAACATCCCCACCTGCTGCGAGTCGGTCTGCGCGTTCGAGGCGTTCTGCTGCGACGTCTCGTGGGACCAGATCTGCGTCGACTTCGCGAAGACGCTCTTCGAGTGCGAGCCGCCGAGCACGGCGCTCTGGGACAACGGTCCGATCGTGACGAACCCCGGTGCCGGCGCGAACGGCGCCGACGCGAGCGCGATCTCGCCGGGCGGCACGCTCTTCGGCGGCAACTTCAACCGACCGAGCTTCCGCCGCGCCGACGACTTCGTGGTGCCCGCGGGCGGCTGGCAGATCACCGGCTTCGAGTTCGACGGCTACCAGACCGGCTCCTCGACCGAGTCGACCTTCACCGCGCTCTCGGTGGCGATCTGGAGCGGCATCCCGGGCGAGGGCGGCACGGTGATCTGGGGCGACATGAACACGAACGTGCTCTCGGGAAGCACCTTCGCGAACATCTACCGCGTGACCGCCACGACGCTGACGAACACGCAGCGACCGGTCATGCGCCTCGGCGTCAGCGGGCTCAACATCAAGCTCGCTCCCGGCACCTACTGGATCGAGTTCGCGGCGACCGGCTCGCTCGCCTCCGGTCCGTGGGTCCCGCCGGTCTCGAGCCCGACGTCGTGGCCGATCGGCAACAGCCGCCTCTTCACCGTCGCGACCAGCGTCTGGTCCGTCCCCGTCGATGGTCCCGCCGCGGGTCCGACGCAGCCGTACGACCTGCCCTTCCGCATCTTCGGCAGCGGCTCCTCCTCGCCCTGCGTGACCTCGACCGAGTCCTGCACCGTCGCGCACGCAAGTCCTGGCTGCAGCAACTCCGCCTGCTGCAGCACCGTCTGCGCCACCTTCCCCGAGTGCTGCTCGATCTCCTGGGACTCGGGCTGCGTGACCGCGGCGAGCGAGCTCTGCGGGCTCTACGTCTGCCCGAGCGGCAGCTTCCCCGCCAACAACTGCCCGACGGGGGCGATCCTCGTCGTGAGCGGGCAGTCGATCCCCTTCGACTCGACCACCGCGACGACCGTCGGACCGCTCCAGCCGCAGTGCGGCTCGACGGGCGGCGACTCGCAGATCTGGAAGGACCTCTGGTACCGCTTCGACGCGACCGCCATCGGTCGCCTGACCGCGAGCACCTGCGACTCCGCGACGTTCGACACCAAGATCGCCGCCTACGACATCGGAAGCGGCACCTATGACCCGACGACGCTCTCGAGCCGCTTCATCGCCTGCAACGAGGATGGCGCCGACTGCGTGAAGGGAACCTCCAAGCTCTCCTTCATCACCTCGGCGAACACCTCCTACCTCGTCCGCCTCGGCGGCTTCGACGGCGAGTCGGGGACCGGCACGATCTCCTTCGCCTTCGAGCCGGCGATCGCGCCGCAGACCTGCGCGACCCCCGGCGCAAACCCGATCGCGACGAGCCCCGACTCGAGCGTCGCCACCGGCGGCATCGCGTGCGCGGCGGGCGGAGTGACGCGGGCGAACTCCTACGCGAAGGTGTTCAACGCGTCGCAGCTTGGCGCGGCGTACTCCTTCAACTGCGTGAAGTTCGGCTTCGACAACTCGGGTCCCTACCTCGAGGGGCTCGTCAGGGTCTCGATCGATCCGACCGGCGGCACGCCCTCGGTCGCCGAGCTCCAGACCGTCGCCGAGTTCCCCGTCGGTCTCTACAACGGGAACGACCAGTTCCTCTCGGTGACCCGCGCCGAGCCGATCTGCGTCGAGCTCGTCCCGCCGCAGACCCTCGTCGTCAGCATCGACATCCCGGCACAGACGGCGGGCTTCGCGACCTTCGCGGGCGGCACCACCTCGACCAGTCCGACCTACTACCGCTCGGAGGCGTGCGGGCAGCCGGACTTCGTCGATCTCGCCACCGTCGGTGCCGGCTTCCCCAACAACCACTGGTACGTCCAGTTGTCCGGCGACATCGGCTGCACCGACCCGATCCTTGGCGACCTCAACCTCGACGGCGTCGTCAACGGCGCCGACCTCTCGATCCTGCTCGCCGCATGGGGGACCGCCGACCCGGTGGCTGACCTCAACGACGATGGCATCGTGAACGGCACCGACCTCGCGATCCTGCTCGGCGCCTGGACTGGCTAATCTGGCTGATCTGGCTAATCTGGCTGATCTGGCTGATCTGGCTGATCTGGCTGATCTGGCTGATCGCCACGCCGAGTACGACCTGAATCGCTCGACCCCCGATCCCCTCCGGATCGGGGGTCGTTGCTTGAGGCGTCATGCTTCGTGGTCCGTCGCCGCGCCAAAGTCCCGTAACCGCAGCAACTTCCACGAGCCGCCTCATGAACGCGATGCCCGCCGGCACCCCATCGGCTTCCACATCACCAACGAAGGCAAGGGTTTGGACTGGCACCGACCCGAACTGCCCCTATCTTCAACCACGGTGGACTGTTCCCCATCTTCATCGAGCGCTCGATGAATTTTGGGAGTCAGTCCGCCCGCCGGCGGTTCGCCGCCGGTCCCCGCGGCTGGTCGATGCCATCCGCGTTCGCACCCGCCCGTGACGCGAAGGACGCGCATGGGGAGATCGTCGCCAAGGAGAAGAGACATGCTTCGGAAGAGTGTGATGGCACTCGCGACCTGCGCCGCCACGGCGCTCGCGGGCAACGCATCGGCGGACTTCACCGTCAACCTCGGATCCGGCAACCTCGCCGGCAACCAGACCCGGTTCGTCGAGGTGACGCAGGACGCCTTCATGGTCGGCTTCGAGATCACCTTCGACTTCGTCCCCGGCGCCGGCGCCGAGTGGGCGTCGGACATGGCGTTCTGGGTGAACGACCCGCAGGGCAATCCCAGCGTCCAGATCGGCGGCTTCAACGTCCTGTTCGCCGACGTCGAGGGGCCGCCCTGGCCGTTCGATGGCGCCGGCTCCGCGGCGGCAGGCACCTACACCGCCGAGGTCTCGCTGATCCACAGCGGCAACGGCACCTGGCGATTCTCGATCGGCAACGGCTGGGCGGCCTCGACCGGCGCCCAGTACAACAACGTGGTCGTCAACGTGATCACCGGCGACGCCGGCGCGTGCGCCGACTCGACCGAGAGCTGCACCACCCCGCACCCGACTCCCGGCTGCAACCTCGCCGGCTGCTGCGTGCAGGTCTGCGACTTCGAGCCCTTCTGCTGCGCGGTCGAGTGGGACCAGTTCTGCGTCGATGCCGCGGTGAAGCTCTGCGGCCTCTACGTCTACAGCTGCCCCTCGGGTGGTCCGGCGAACGACTGCCCGACCGCCGCGACGGTCGTGACCGACGGCACTTCGCTTCCGTTCAACACCGCGACCGCGAACACCACGGCGCCGGCGGGATGCGAGGGCTACGACCCGATCCTCTCGAACGACGTCTGGTACCGGTTCACGGCGCCGGCGAACGGCATCCTGACCGCGAGCACCTGCAATACCGCGAACTTCGACTCGAAGATGCGCGGCTACAACATCGGCGACGGCACCTTCGACCCGAACACCCTGCCTGACCTCCTCGTCTCCTGCAACGACGACGGCGCGGGTTGCACCGGCTTCACCTCGATCCTGAACACTCCGGTCGAGGCGGGCGTGGTCTATCTCGTCGCCCTCGGCGGCTACCTGGGCGAGTTCGGCAACGGCACGGTGTCCTTCGAGTTCACCCCCGAGGCCGCCGGTTGCGGCGACCCTGCGGCGGGCTCCTGCTGCGATCCGCAGCAGCTGCCCTACTGCAGCGACGCGGCGTGCTGCGAGGAGGTCTGCGCCCTCGATCCGTTCTGCTGCGACAACACCTGGGACGGCGCCTGCGCGAGCCTCGCCTTCGAGAACTGCGCTCCGCTCTGCGGCACCCCGATCCCGCCCCAGACCTGCGCGGCTCCCGGCGCGAACCCGCTCGCGAGCAACAACAACGACAGCCTCACGACCGGCGGCGTCGCGTGTCAGGCCGGCGGCATCACCACCCCGAACACCTACGCCCGCGTCTTCACCCCGAGCCAGCTCGGAGCGGCGTACTCGTTCAAGTGCGTGAACTTGGGCTTCGACAACTCGGGCGGCTACCTCGAGGGCGTCGTCAAGGTCTGCCTTGACCCCGACGGCGGCGCGCCGAACGTCGGGACCCTGCAGGTCATCGAGGAGTACCCGGTCGGTCTCTACAACGGCGAAGACCAGCTCGTCACCGTCACCGGCGACAGCGTCTGCGTCGAGCTCGTCGCGCCGCAGACCCTCGTCGTCGTCCTCGAGATCCCGGCGTCGAGCGACGGGTTCGCCACCTTCGCGGGCGGCACCAGCTCGGCGAGCGAGACCTACATCCTCTCGACCGCCTGCGGGCTTGCCGACTTCACGACCCTCGCGTCGATCGGCTTCCCGAACATTCACTGGTATGTCCAGCTCTCGGGCAACATCGGCTGCCAGGACGAGATCCCAGGCGACCTCAACCTCGACGGCATCGTGAACGGCGCCGACCTCTCGATCCTGCTTGCCGCGTGGGGCACCGCCGATCCGGTGGCTGACCTCAACGACGACGGCGTCGTGAATGGTGCCGACCTCTCGATCCTGCTCGCGAACTGGACCAGCTGATCCGGTTCCGACGCGAAGCGACACCCTCGCCCCCCGGTCCATCGGACCGGGGGGCTTTCGTTTGCGGGCGCGACGACTCGCTCGGGTGGGTGGATGGCGTGGACGCGGCGGGCACAGGACGATGCGGACGAGGCATGCGGCGCGTGCCATCGTCATCGCATCGTCGCCGCATGCTCGTCGCATGGTCGCCGCGATCGTGCACCCCGCCCGAGGTCGGGAGGGTCCTCGACGGCGACGCCCCCCCGATCAGGTCCGGCTCCCCATCCGCGGCAAGATCTGCGGCGAGCTCCGGCCGTCCGCGACGGGCAACGACCGGCGCCCGGGGCGATCAAGCGAGGAGCGAAGGAGCGAGGAAGAGAAGGAGCAGGAGCAAGACGCGGACCCCGCTCTCCTCGACGCCCGCCCCCTGAGGATGCGATGATTCCCCCCATGAACGTCCGGATGGCGCTCCGCGCGTGCCGGCTCCTCGCGGGCACGATCCTCATCCTCCTCGTGATCGCCGGATGCAGCGCCTACCGACCGATCGAGATCGCCTTCACCCGCCTGCCCGGACCGATCGCCGGACGGGACATCCTCGAGGCGGAGCTCCGCTTCGGTCCGCTCGAGGCGGACCTGTGGGCGGCGATCGACGCCGCGGAGTCGGACTACCTCGATGCCTACCGGCGCTGGCGGACCGACGCGACCGCGTCGATCGCGCGGCTCCTCCGCGGGCGACCCTGGACGATCGCCTCGCAGGACCCGCGGACGCTCCTCCAGATGGAGGGTCGCGCCCGGCAGGCGCTCGCCGAGCTCGTGGTGATCGACGAGGAGTTCTGGGCGACGCTCGAGGCGATCGTGGCGGGAAGCGCCTGGGCGTCGGTCGATCCGGAGGTCCGCGGCGTCGATCCCATGTCGTGGCTCCGCACCCGCCGGGCGATGGAGCGATGGCTCGCGGTCGTCGAGTCGGGCGGCGGTCGTCCGCCTGACCTGCGTCGTCGCCTCGAGCCGGATGCGCCCGGCGTCTTCCTGCCGCCCGCGGAGGAGCGGATCGTCTCCGACTTCGAGCGACGGATGGTGCCCGTCCTCGAGCGGCTCGCGAACGCGGAGTGGTCGCTGCTTCGTCGCGAGCGGCTCATCGAGGCGGAGGAGCCAGAGCCCGCCGGGCGGCTCGATGACGCGGCGGTCGAGGCGATCGAGATGGATCGCGTCGCCCGCGCCCGTGCCTCGATCGCCGCGGCGATGCAGGAGCTGCTGCGGCTGCAGGACCAGGCGGTCGCGGCGGTCGCCGCGATCCGACCCCGCACCGACGCGGTGCTCCTCGAGCTCTCGTTCCTCGGCGACGCGGTCGGCGCCTCGGGCGCCCTCGGCGGCGTCGATGTCGCCGCCACCATCGAGTCGGCACTCCTCGCTCGATTCAGCGGTCGCGAGAACCCCACGCAGGCGACGGTCATGCTCGGGCTCCTCGTGGCGATGGCGTCGCGCGATCATCCGGCGCTCGCGGCACAGGAGCAGGACCTCCTGCTCGATCTCGGGATCTCCCTGCTCGAGCAGCGCCGCGCCCGCCTCCGCCAGGCGTTCGAGCTCCAGTTCGCGGCGTCCTCGCCCGGTCGGCTCGCGGGAGGCTCCCGCTCCGATCAGGTCCGCCGCGACGCCGCCGCGCGGGCGATCGAGGCGATCCGCGGGATCGACCTTGCCGCGGCGATCCTCGTCGAGGAGCGCTTCCCGAAGGAGCGGCTCGCCGAGCTCGTCGCCGCGGCGGGCGACGTCCGCCTCGTGGACGGGATCGAGGCGATCTCCCGCGCGGATCTCCTCGGGGCCGCGGACTCGTCGCGGTCGCCCGCGCCCCGCGCTCCCCTTCCGCGGCTCCCCCCGATCGATCGACCGCTCGAGGTCGCAGACCTTCCGCGTGGTCCGTCGATCCTCGAGGACGGCGATGGTCGCTCGTGGCTCCGCAGCCGCGTGATCGAGCTCGCCTCGCTCGACGCCGCCGAGGTCGCGCTCCTCGATCAGGTGGTGGAGGACGGACGCGAGCCGCGCGAGGCGCTCGTCCGGCGGTGCCGCGAACGCTTCGAGGCGCTCGGCGAGGCGGCGCGGCTCGACCTCGAGGCGCTCGATCCCGGACGGAGCGGGGAGGAGGGCGAGGCGACCGACGACGCCCGACCCGATCCCGCCGCGGTCGCCGCGGTCCTCGACCTGCATCAGCCGATCGTCCTCAAGGGCTTCCTCGCGATGGTGGCGGAGGTCGAGGCGGATGATCTGCGGCTGATCGACGACCTCGCCGACGCGCTCGGCGACGCGTGGTCGAGCGGTCTCTCCTCGCTCCTTCGCCTCGCGGTCGTCGAGTCGATCGGGCAAGGCATGTCCTCGGAGGTCGTGGGACGCGACGAGGTGCTCGGCGGCGCGCCGATCTCGGTGGCGCGGCTCGCGCTCGCGCTCCCGCTCGACGCCGACCAGCTCGCGGCGGTCGGCATCCTCGCCGAGGAGGTCCGACCGCCGCTCCGCGACGCGCTCCTCGCCCAGGAGCGGGCGTCCTTTGCCGTCGCGGTCGCGGGACTGCGGATCGGTCTCGGCGCGAGCGAGCCCGACGAGGCGGGATATCCGAGGCGCGAGACGCGGATGGTCGCCACCGCGCGGGCGGAGGTCCTGCGGACGCAGGGCGCGTTCCTGCGCTCGGTCGAGGACCTCGTCCCCGGCAGCCGACCCTCGCTCCGCGAGGCGGAGCTCGCCATGCGCTGGTCGGGCGTCTGGACCTGGGCGCTCGAGATGCGGACGCTGCTGCAGGCGACCGCCGAGATCGACGAGCCCGCTCGGGACGCGTGGCGTCGCTGGCGCGAGGACCTCGCGGACGCCGCCTCGCCCTGCCTCGCCGGCACGCTGGAGGAGCCGCCGCCCTTCGCGGGCGCCGTCTCCTCCGGCTCGATGGTCGAGCAGCGCCTCCGCAGCGATCCGCGGCTCTTCTCGGCGGCGGTCGAGTACTACCTCGGCGTCGTCCGCGCCCTCCGCCGCGCCGCGGAGGGTCTCGACGAGGTCGATCCCGAGCGGGCGGAGGCGCTCCGCGCGACGATCCTGCGGCTTCCCGGCGCCGCGTGGGGCGGAGGACGGTGGTGGGAGTGATGGGCGGATCGCTCGCCCGCGTCGCGCTCAGGTGCGGCGCTGCGCGAGCCACTCGGCGAGCCTCCGCGGCACGGGGTGGCGCAGGCGGAGCTGCGCGGCGACCTCGCGGAGCGCCCCCGGTCCGCCGCCCGAGGCGAGTGACTCGAGCGCCTTCTCCCAGCGCTCCTGCAGCTTCGGCGTGAGCACCTGCCACCAGCCGCAGTACGCCGCGAGGTCCTCGCCGGCGAGCAGCACCTCGCCGAAGCACTGCCGCTGCCGCGCCTCGTCGGGCACCGCCCACGCCGCCTGGAAGGTCGGGGGATAGAGCGACGCCCGCTCGGTGCCCGCGACGACCCGCGAGCGGAAGACCACCGCCCGGCGCTCCTCCTCGTAGGTGCCGTTGGTCAGGTAGGGCTCGACGCCGGTCGCGAGCGAGACCTCGGTCTCGGTGACCTTCGGTCGGCTCCCGATGCGGAACCCGAACGCCGGAGGAAGCGAGGTCCCGCGCTCGCCGCGGCGGATCCGCTCCTTGTCCGCGTCGCTCACCACCGGCGACGCGAGGAGGAGGTCGTCGACCTTCGCGGAGCTCGTCGCGAAGAGGTAGAAGGAGACGCCCGAGGCGAGGAGCTGCGGGAAGGTGGGCGGCGTCGCCTCCGGCTTGAAGCGCCGCACCTGCCGCAGGATCGCCGGCATGATCAGCTCGTCGAAGCTCCAGCGCCGCTCCATCTCGTCGGGGTTGCCCCGGGTCGAGAGGAGAAGGAGCCGCTGGGTCTCCTCCGCGGTGAAGATCCCGCGCTCCGAGAGCAGGAGCAGCAGCGGAAGGAACAGCGTGCGGCGATAGGACTCGTCGCGGGTCATCGGCGAGCGGTCGTCCGCCGTCCGCACCCGCGCCGCGACGCGCTGCGCCTGCGAGGCGGCCTGCATCGAGCTCCACATGAGCATCACGTCGCGGGCGAGCGGGAGGTACTCGCCGTCGAGCGCCGCCTTGAACTCCTCTCGGCGGGACTCGTCGTCGATCTGCGTCTCCGCCCATCGACCGAAGAGACGAATCCAGAGGTCGCCGCAGTCGATGCGGTGCTCGAGGTCGCGCCAGTGGTCGCCGCCCGAGTCGAAGGACTCCCAGTAGAAGTGGCTCGATCCGAGGGACGTGCGGACCTCGCTCAGGCCGTTGCGGTTGCCGACCTCGCTGGGGAGGTCCTCCGCGAACGCGGCGGTGAACTCGATCTCGCCGTCGCGCTCGACCGGCGCCGCGCCATAGAGCGCCTGCACCCGCGCGAGCTCCTCCGCGTCGAGACGGTTGGTCGCGAAGGTGCGGGTGACGCCCTCCTCGCCCGCCACGACGTCCACCCTCACCGTGCGGGGGCCGCAGCCCGGGAGCGCCGCGACCATCGACGCGAGGGCGACGAAGGCGACGACGAGGGTGATGGACCGCGGTCGCATGGGGTTCGTTCTCCGGCGGCGAGTGTAGGGACCGAGGAGCGCGAGGTTCCGTCCGACGGATCACCGAGGACCACCGATCCGTCGCGGCACCCGTGTGGCAAGGGAGGCGAGACGACGCTGCATCCGCGGCGATCGAGCGAGCCGATGCCGACGCCGCCGGACGCGATGCCGCGCGGATCGAGGACCCGGGTTCCGCCAGGTTGAACCTAGACCGACGGCGAGGACGACGGTCCGCTCGACCAGCGGCGACCATCCCGGGCGAGGATCGCCTCGGACGCCGCGGGACCCCAGCCACCGGGCGGGTAGTTGTCGCGGATCCCCCGCCGCAGGACCTCGGACGCCGGTCCGATCAGCGGCTCGACGGCGCTCCAGGCGGCCTCCACCTCCTCGCGGTCCTTGAAGAGGCTCTGGTCGCCCCGCATCGCGTCGAGGAGGAGCGGTCCGTACGCCTCCGGCTCGGCGCCGCCGCCCCGCCCGCCGAAGTCGGCGTCCATCTCGAGCTCGCGGAGCGAGAAGGTCGAGCCGGGCGCCCGCCCGAGGAAGCGGAGCCTGACCTCGCTCGCGGGCGCGATCTCGATGAGCAGGCGATCCGCGCCCACCATGCGGCCGGCGACCTCGCGACCGAGGCGGCGGAAGAGGTTCGTCGGCGGCGGCTTGAACTGGACGAGCACCTCCGTCCGCTTCGCCGCGAGGCGCTTGCCGGTGCGCAGGTAGAAGGGCGTGCCCGCCCAGCGCCAGTTGTCGAAGCGGATCCGCATCGCCGCGAAGGTCTCCGTGGTCGAGCCCGGCGCGACGCCCGGCGTCTCGGCGTATCCCGGACGATCGCCTCCCGGTCCGTACTGCCCAAGCGCCGCGGCGCGCGGCAGGTCGGCGGCATCCGGCGGCTCGATCGACTCGAGGATGTTGCGGCGCTCGGCGCGGATGCGGTCCGCCGCGAACACCGATGGCGGCTCCATCGCGACGAAGGCGAGCACCTGCAGCAGGTGCGACTGGATCATGTCCCGCACCGCGCCGGTCTGGTCGTAGAACGCGACGCGGTCCTCGACCCCGAGCGACTCCGCGGCGGTGATCTGCACGTGGTCGACGAAGCGCTCGCTCCACAGCGGCTCGAAGATCCCGTTCGCGAAGCGGAGCGCGAGCAGCCCCTGCACCGACTCCTTCCCGAGGTAGTGGTCGATGCGGTAGATGTCCGCCTCGTCGAAGACCGACGCGAGGCGCTGGTTGAGACGCCGCGCGCTCGGCGCATCCACGCCGAAGGGCTTCTCGACCACGATCCGCCGCCACGCGCGGCGGTCGTCCCCGCAGGTCACGCGACGATCGCGCGGAACGAGCGAGGTCGCCCCGATGCCGGCGATGATCGGCTCGTAGAGCTCCGGCGCGACCGCGAGGAAGAAGAGGACGTTGCCGCAGGCGGCTCCGGGGGCGAGCTCCTCGATGCGCGCCGCGATCCTCGTCCACTCCTCGGGTCGTGCCGCGTCGCCCGCGAGGTAGGAGATGCGCGGCGCGAGCGTCGCCCATCGGGCATCGTCGAAGTCCCTCACGTGCCCGCGCACCGCCTCGCGGAGCTCGTCGCGCCACGCCTCGTCGGGCTTGGGTCGGCGGCTCACGCCGAGCACCCGAGTCGCGGCCGGCAGCGTGCCCGCCGCGTGCTGCTCGTAGAGCGCCGGCAGCAGCTTGCGGCTCGTGAGGTCGCCCGAGGCGCCGAGGATCACGACGACGCAGGGATCGGGAACGGGCATCCGGGGAAGGTAGCGTGGCGCGGTCGCCGCACGCTCCGCCGCTCGGCGCGGAGCTCCGCCTCCGCCTCGAGCCAGTCGAGCACCGGATTGCCGTCGCGGCCGCGGCGGAGGTGAATCTGGTACGCGCGACGTCGGATCTCGTCCTCCGATCCACCTCCCGCATCCCTCGATCCACCCGGAGCCACGCCATGTCGATGCAGAACCTCCGCCAGCTCCTCCTCCTCCAGCTCGAGGAGCTCCTCGCCTCCGAGCGCCATGCGCACGACTCGCTGCCTCGCCTCGCCGGCGCCGCCGGCGACGCCGGGCTGGTGCAGTCCCTCCATGACCGCGCCGACTCCGCCCGCGAGCACGCCGTGCGGCTGGGGGGTGATCCTCGAGCGGCTCTCGCCCGGCATCACCGCCCGCCCGCCGCGCTCGAAGCCGGAGAGCCGCGCGTCCCGGGGACTCATCGAGGACTGCATGAGCGTCGCCTCCGACCTCGCGAGCGAGCGACACGTCCGCGCCGCCGCGATCATCGCGGTCGTGCAGCATCTTCTTCATCACGAGATCGCGGGCTACGGATGCGGTCGCGCCTGGGCGTCGATCCTCGGCGACGATCGGACCGCCCGCGAGCTTGCTCGCTCGCTCGAGGAGGAGAAGCAGGCCGACCTCGCGCTCTCCCGCCTCGCGGATCGCCTCAACCGCGAGGCCGCGTCGGTCGTGATGAGCGCGTGGCGTGGTCGTCGGCGTGGCGGAGGTGCGGTCGGGGCGACCGTGCCTCCGCCCGCTTCGTCCGGGTTCGGGCTCATGGAGCGTTCGGCGCCGTCGCGGTCGTCGCCGCGGCGTCGTCGACGCCCATCGCCCAGAGGATCCCCCCGAGGAGATGCGCCTCGAAGAGCGGCTCCACGAAGCTCTCCTTGGTGTGACCGCCGCCGGTGTACCAACCGCGTCCCTTGCCGACCGCCGGCGTCGTGGCGGCGGTCGTCGTCCACGCGATCGGATGATCCGACCCCATGCCGCCGCCCTCGTAGGTCGACTCGTCGATCGTCATCAGGACGTGCACGCGACCGCGGGGGTTGTCCCGGAAGGTGTACCACTCGTCCGTTCGGCGCCAGCGGGCGGGCAGCATGCGGGTCGAGGGATGCCCGGGATCCTCGACGACGAGGTCCGCCGGCTGGATCGCCGGATGACCCTTGAAGTACGCCCCGACGAGCCCGCCGTAGAACGGCCACTCGTAGGCGGTGTCGGCGGCGGCGTGGATCCCCACGAAGCCGCCGCCCGAGCGGACGTAGCGCTCGAACGCCTCCTGCTGCGGCTTCTCGAGCACCTCGCCGGTCGTCGAGAGGAACGCCACCGCCGCGAAGCGCCGAAGGTTCTCGTCGGTGAAGGCGCCGGGATCCTCCGTCGCCTCGACCTCGAAGCGACCCGCGCCGATCCGCCGCACGGCGGCGATCCCGTCGGGGATCGAGTCGTGTCGGAAGCCGAGCGTGCGGGTGAAGACGAGGATGCGAGGCGCGGCGCTGGGCGACTCCGGCGGCGGCGTGGCGGCGGGAGGCGCGATCCACAGACCGACCGCGAGCGACGCGAGCAGGAGGAGTTGGGCGAGCTGCATGACCGGGGAATCTAGGGACTTTCCGCCGCGAGCCGGGGCGGTCGCCGGGCGCTCGCCGCGAGGCGCCCCGCGCGGACCGAGCATGCCTCTCGTCTGCTGCACGGATCTGCTGCACGGATCTGCTCTTCGGATCTGCCCTCCGGATCCGCAGTCCGGAACGCCTCGGCGGCTACACTCGGTCCCTCGTCACCGTCGCGTCCGGAGTCCCCGATGCCCGCCCCGAAGCTCGATCACCCGACGCTGCCGCTCATCAAGGCGGCGTTCCCCGGCGTCCGCCTCCTCGCGACCGAGTTCCGGGGTCAGACCACGGTGGTGGTCCCCAAGGAGCGCCTGCACGACGTGCTGCGTCACCTCCGCGAGGATCCCGCCTGCGGCTACGCGTTCCTCTCCGACGTCACCGCGGTCGACTACCTCGACTACCCCGCCAAGATGCCGGGGCGGTTCGGGGTGGTCTACCTCCTCGTCGATCCGAAGACCGACCGCCGCCTCACCATCAAGACCTACCTCGATCCGTCGATCGACACCTCGGGCAACGCCGAGGATCCGGCGCTCATGCTCGACTCGGTCACCGACCTCTGGCCGGGCGCCGAGTGGCTCGAGCGCGAGGTCTATGACATGTTCGGGATCCGCTTCCACAACCACCCCGACATGCGGCGGATCCTGATGTGGAAGGATTATCCCGCGTTCCCGCTCCGCAAGGACTACCCCCTGCGAGGTCGCGGCGAGCGCGAGGACCTCGCGGACCTGCGGCACCTCGCGAGCCATGGGCGATCGCCCGAGGGCACGCCGGACGCCTGACCGAGCACCGCGTCCGATGACGAAGGTCGTCGTCCTGGGATCGGGTCTGGTCGGATCGGTGCTCGCCGCCGACCTCGCCGCGACGCGCGGCTTCCGCGTGGCGGTGGCGGACCGCGACGAGGCGGCGCTCGAGGTCGCCCGCCGCCGAGCCGGTCGCCGCATCGCCACGCTCGTCGCCGACTGCGGGGATCCCAGAGTGGTGCGACGCCTCGCCACGGACGCCGACCTGGTGGTCGGGGCGCTCCCGAGCCACCTTGGTCATGCGGCGGTCAAGGCGACGATCGAGGCGGGTCGCCCCTGCTGCGACATCTCGTTCATGCCCGAGGATCCCGCCGACCTCGACGCGCTTGCCCGCCGCAAGGGCGTGCCGGTCGTCGTCGACTGCGGCGTCGCGCCGGGACTCACCCACATGCTGTCGGCGCTCGGCGTGCGGCGGCTCGACCGCGCCGAGCGGATCGACATCGTCGTGGGCGGACTGCCGCGCCGGCGGACCTGGCCGTTCGAGTACAAGGCGGGCTTCTCGCCCTTCGACGTCATCGAGGAGTACGTCCGTCCCGCGCGGCTCGTCGAGCACGGGCGCGTCGTGGTGCGCGAGGCGCTGAGCGAGCCGGAGCTGCTCGAGTTCCCGGGGGTCGGCACCCTCGAGGCGTTCAACACCGACGGGCTCCGCAGCCTGCTCCGCACCATCGACGTGCCGCACATGCGGGAGCGGACGCTGCGCTACCCGGGGCACATCGAGCTCATGCGGGTCCTCCGCGAGACCGGGCTCTTCGGCTTGGATCCGGTCGAGGTCGGCAAGCACCGCATCCGCCCCCGGGACCTGCTCGCCCGGCTCCTCTTCCCCAAGTGGACCTTCGAGGAGGGCGAGGAGGACCTCACCGCGATGCGGGTGGTGGTGGAGGGCACGCTCGCCGGGCGAGCGACCCGCCTCGAGTGGACCCTGCTCGACCGGCACGACCGCGACAGTGGCTTCTCGAGCATGTCGCGGACCACCGCGTTCCCCGCAGCGGCGGTCGCCCGCATGATCGGGACCGGACTCCTCTCGGCGCCGGGGGTCCATGAGCCGGAACGACTCGCCTCGATGGAGGGCGTCGTCGAGAGCGTGCTGCGCCAGATCGCCGATCGCGGGGTTCGACCTCGGCTCCGCGTGCTCGTCGAGGATCGAGCGGCTGCACCGAGGACCCGGGCGACGGCGCGGCGATCCCGGACGACCACCCGACGGCGGTCGAGGTAGCGCCGCGGGAGGGCGCCGGGGGTGAGTTCGGCGGGTCGCCGGACGGACTCCCGAGCCAGTCCTGAAGGCAAGTCCCGAAAGCCAGTCCCGCGGCATGCTCTGGCTTCCAGGGTCCACCCCCCCGGGGGGTCTCGGACGCCACCGGTCGATGCATCCCCGCGCCGACCATCCCCGTGCCACCCGCCAACCACTGCTCAACCACTGCTCACATGACCCGATCGCGATGGGGAATTCGCCCCAGTCGCCGGATTATCGCGCATGAGGTCTTCGCCTCGCGTCTCTCTCCCCGGACGTCAGGTGATCGATGCCTCGACCGCCGCGGGTGTCTCCCAGCTTCTCTCGGACTTTCTGGGGGTTTCTGGGTCTCTGGGGGATTTCCGGGGTCTTCCGGGGGAGTTCCGGGGTCTTCCGGGGGAGTTCCGGGGTTTCCGGGGGAAGTTCGGGGTCGGTCTAGGCACCGATTCCCGCGCCATGGCTCCCGGGGGAGTCGCCCGCCGCAGGGCGTTCCGGGGGACCTGCGGCGGGCGGCTCGGGGACGCCTGCGACGCTCAGATCAACTTCTGGCGACTGGACGAGGGTCGACTGGTCGCAGCTCTACCACTGGACCGGTGGAGTCCAGGGAGTCCACTCCGCCGTCGTTCAACGCCCGGCGATGACTCCCGGACCCGCCGTCGCAGTCCCTGCCGGTTCAGCGTCTTCGGCTCCGGCGCCGCTCGTCGACATCGCCTCGAGCAGCATGTCGGCGACGCGACCCCATGTCCGGCGTCGGGCAAGCGCGAGGCATCGATCACGCGGGACCACCAGCGCCCGCTCGACCGCCCGGTCGAGGTCCTCGTCGAGCCAGCCGTTCAAGCCAGGTTCGATCACGTCGATGGGACCGGTGACTGGCAGTGCCGCAACCGGCGTGCCGCAGGCGTTCGCCTCGATCATCACCACGCCGAAGGTGTCGGTGCGGCTTGGGAACACCAGCACGTCCGCCGCGGCGTAGTGCCGCCCCAGCGACTCCCCGAAGCGGTAGCCCAGGAACCGCACCTCCGGATGCCGGCGCTCGAGCGACGCCTTCGCCGGTCCATCGCCGACCACGACCTTGGTGCCGGGCGATCGCAGGGCGAGGAACGCCTCGATGTTCTTCTCGACCGCGACGCGACCGGCGTAGAGCAGGATCGGTCGCGACAGACCGCCGAATGGATCGGCGGCGAGTGCCGGATCGCGCCATGGTCCGGGGTGGAAGATCGCCTGGTCCACGCCGCGGGTCCAGGTGCGTGCCTGCGGGATCCCCTGCTCGCGGAGCTCGCGCCGCACGCCCTCCGTCGGCACGAGGACCGCGCGTGCCGGACCATGAAACCAGCGGAGGAACGACCAGGTGATCGAGGTCGGGATGCCGAAGTAGCGGCGAAGGTAGAGCGGGAACTGCGTGTGGTAGCTCGTGGTGAAGGGACGCGACGTGCGCCGGCACCACGACCGGACCGCAAGTCCCACCGGACCCTCGGTCGCCACGTGCACCGCCTCCGGCGCGAACGCCTCGGCACGACGGGCCGCCTTCCGACCCGGCGCGAGCGCGAGCCGGATCTCCGGATAACGCGGCGCCGCGACCGTCCGGAACAGTCCCGGGTGCAGCACCTCCACTCCGACTCCTCGCCGCTCGAGCTCGGCGACCGTCGACTCCCAGCACCGGACGACCCCGTTCACCTGCGGACGCCATGCATCGGTCGCAAGCAGGATCCGCCGAGGCGTCGCGGAGGAACCATCGGAGGTCGAGCCGCCGCCGGGCTCAGGCACGACCGTCTCCTCGACGACCGGCACGGATCGGGACGGGCAGCGGCAGCGGCATCGGGATCGACGGCCACGCCTCGACGTCGTCGAGGTCGAGCGACGCGGCGATCGCCGCCCGCTCGTCGAGCCACGCGAGGGCATCGATGAGCTCAAGGCGACCATCGTCGTGCTCGACCAGCGCCGAGCATGTCTCGACCCAGTCGCCGCAGTTGGCGTAGAGGATCCCGTCGGAGCCCTCCGCCGGGGTCCGCAGGTCCGCCTTGTGGATGTGCCCGCAGATGACCCCATCGAAGCCGCCCCGCCGGGCCTCGGTCGCGAGCGCCTCCTCGAAGCGGCTCACGAAGGTGCAGGCGCTCTTCACCTTCAGCTTGATCGTCCGCGCGAGCGAGTGATAGGGCAGCCCGAACGCGGATCGGGCGAGGTTCCACCACCGGTTCGCCCGCAGGAGCGCCCCGTAGCCGATCGCGCCGAGCTTCGCGACGCCCGGAGCGTGGCGTACCACGAGGTCGAACTGGTCGCCGTGGGTCACGAGCAACTGGAGCCCGCCCGCGGTCTCGTGCAGGGCGTTCAGCCGGATGCGGATCCCCCCGAACTCCATGCCGTCGAACTGGCGGGCCGCGTCGTCGTGGTTGCCCGGCAGGTAGGTGATCTCGGTGCCCCGATGGGCAAGCTTGAGGAGGCGCCGGATCACGCGGTTGTGCTCCGGCGGCCAGTACCAGCGCTGCCGGAGCCGCCACATGTCGATGACGTCGCCGACGAGGTAGAGGCGGTCGCAGTCGACCTGCTTCAGCCACCGCGAGAGGTCCTCGGCGCGGCAGCCCGCGGTCCCAAGGTGGCAGTCGCTGATCCAGACGGTCCTGAAGCGGGCTCGCACCGGGTCGCCTCCGTGCTCGAGCAAGGAGGATCGACCACCCGCCCGCCGCCGGCGATTCAGGAAGCGCACGGACCGCGCGTGGATTGCGCGGGCAAAAACACGCCGAGGCCCTTGCGGACCTCGGCGGAAGAACGCGTGGATGTCGCTCGGACGATCAGCCGCCCTGCGCCTCGCTGAGGAAGTCGCGACCGGTGATGCCGCCACGGGTCAGGATGTGGAAGGAGGTGTCCACGAGGAAGTCGTAGGACTGACCGCCGTAGTAGCCGGCGGTGCCGAGCGGCGTGTCCCGGAGCCAGAGACCGCAGCCCTGCTCGGAGGGACGGGTCGCCCGCTTGTCCATGTCCATCGCCGACCAGCAGCCCTTCATCGCGATGCTCGAGTCGAAGAAAGCGCAGACCGGCTGGCTGTTGTAGCCCTGGTTGAAGTACCACGACTCGTTGCCGCCCGCGAAGTTCGGGTTCGCGAGCTGCGGCGGCGGGTTCTGCAGCCAGTTGTGCTCGATCATCATCGTCTTGAGCGAGGGGTGCTTCGCCTGGCTCGAGGAGGGCGACTTGTAGGAGTTCGGGTTGCGCTGATTCGCGCCGGAACCGCCGTTGGGGCTCTTGAAGCCCTGGGCACACGGCTTCACGCCGCCCATGACCTCGGGATTCCACATCGCCGAGGAACTCCAGCAGTAGCTCGAGAAGGCGATGTTGGAGCCGTCATAGGTGAACTCGTCGGGAAGACCGAAGTACTTCTCGGCGATGCCGATGTTGATGCGGTCCTTCGGCGCGAAGAAGACCGGGTCGTAGTAGCGACCGTTGAGGTAGCTCGCGAACGCCTTGATGTTGGGGAGGCGGAAGGAGCCGAAGCCGGCGTCGCCGCCGTCGAAGCACATCGGCACGTACACGCAGGCGTTCTGCAAGCAGGTGGTCGACACGCTGAAGCCGCAGTTGGGTCCATTGACCCAGTAGCCCCAGATGCCGCCCGTCGCGGCGAAGCCGAGGATCATCTGGCTCGTGCAGCCGTAGTTCTGCTGCCAGTTGTTGCAGGCGTTCTGCGGCGAGCAGCCGCCCGAGTCGCCGCAGGGCGGCACGGAGCCCCACTCGTCGGGGTTGAAGGTCGGCTGGCGGTCCTGGAATTCGCCCCAGTAGGAGACGTTCGCCGCCGCGAGGTTTCGGAGGTTCGACTTGCTCTGATTGATCAGGGCAGCGTCGCGGGCCCGCGCGATTGCTGGAAGCAGGATCGCGATGAGCAGGCCGATGATCGAGACGACCACCAGCAACTCGACGATGGTGAAGCCACGTCCGTTTCGAATCGTCATGACTGTCCTTCCTTCGCCTGCGGTCCCGCAGGCTGGCGACCATGAGCATGCCACGCATCAGCATGCTGGTCCCGCCTCACGGAGGAAGCGGGGCGTCGGAATGCCCGGCTCCGAACCGGGCGTCCATGGGGTGCCGGCATGATCACGACCGGCGCGGACCCAAGAGATGTGACGGAGGGGGTCCGCTGCGGCGACTGCCGCCGGGGTGAATATACGACGGGTCGCCGCGGAGGAGACTCATCAAATCTCCTTTTGGCGGCGGATCCCGCCCATGGTCACACCCACCGCCCGGTTCCGAGAACCTTGACTCACGCGGCGGTCGGATCACCCGGCGTCCACGGCACGTCGGGCACCCCTGCCGCGTGGTTGGCGCCCCGCGCCATGGCGAAGAGGAGGTCGCTGACCCGGTTCACGAACCGGACGACCTCGTCGCCCACCGGCTCGGAGTGCCCCAAGGCGACGATCAGTCGTTCCGCCCGGCGGCAGACCGTCCGGGCAAGGTGAAGGCGGGCGGCGAGCTCGGTCCCGCCGGGTAGGACGAAGGTTCGGATCGGCGGGACCGCCCCATCGACCTCGTCGATCCACCGCTCGAGTTCGGCGACATGACGCTCCCCGACCCCGGGAAGGCGGCTCCGAAGGGGGGAACCTTCCGGCGTGGCGAGGTCCGCCCCGATGTCGAAGAGCCGCGACTGCAGCGAGGCAAGGATCTCCCTGAACCGCTGCCCCGTGGGATCCTCGCCGCAGGCGGCGGCGGCGAGACCGAGACCCGCGTTCAGTTCATCGACCGTCCCGTATGCCTCGATCCGGGGGTGGTCCTTGCTCACCCTGCCTCCGCCGAAGAGCCCGGTGGTGCCGTCGTCGCCGGTGCGGGTGTAGAGCTTCATCGGGGGTCCTCCAGTCGCGAGGCGGCAGTTTCGTCCGCCGCCCTGCCGGGATTCGATCAGACCATCCGGGCGCCCGCCCGGCGGGCGACCTCGACGATCCGCTCCGCGGTGCGGACCGCGGCGAGCCCCGCCTCGGCGTCGACCTCCGGGCGGCGTCCGGTCCGGACCGCGTCGAGGAAGTCCCGCGCCTGCAGCGTGAGGGGATCGTCGGAGCCGACCTGCAGCGGATCGACCTTCACGAGCTCGAGGTAGTTGAGGCTGGAGAGGTCCTCGCCGCCGCGGAGCCGCGCCCGCACCTCCTCGAGCTGCGCGCGGTTGGCGGTCTTGCGGACGACCGTGCCGGTGCGGGCACCGAAGTCGGCGGAGACGTAGTGCTCCTCGCTGATGATCCGCATCTTCCGCTCGGTCTTCATCGCGAGGCGGCTCGCGGTGACGTTCGCCACGCAGCGGACGCCGCCGGGTCCGGGCGGGAAGGTCAGGCGGGCGTTGCACACGTCCTCCGCCTCGCCGACCACGCACACCGCGTTCGCGGCGATCTCCTCCGGCTCGTGACCCACGAGCATCATGAGCAGGTCGAGGTCGTGGATCATCATGTCGAGGACGACGCCGACGTCGACGGAGCGGAAGGTCATCGGGCTGACCCGCTCGACCTGGATGAAGAGCGGTCGCAGCCCCTCGATCCCGCGGATCGCCCGCATCACGGGGTCGTAGCGGACGACGTGCCCGACCTGCAGCGCCGCGCCGCTCCGCCTCGCGGCATCGGCGATGCGGCGTGACTGGGCGATGTCCGCGGCGAGCGGCTTCTCGACGAGGCAGGAGACGCCGCGCTCGAGGAGCGCGACGACGAGCTCGGGATGCGTCACCGTCGGCGTCGCGACGACCGCGCAGTCCGGCGCCGCGGCGAGGAGGTCCTCCAGCGAGGAGAACGCCCGACCGCCGTGCTGCTCGACCGCCTGCGTGACCCGCGCCTGGTCGCGGTCGAGGACGCCGAGGAACTCGACGTCCTCCTGCCGGCTCATGACCCGCGCGTGGTGGCGACCCATGCGACCCACGCCGAGGACCGCGCAGCGGAGGGACTTCGACGACATGCCGGGTGGAGCTCCTGGGGCGACGGGATGGCGCTAGCGCGCCGGCTCGAGCCGGTGCGAGACGGCGCCGCGGAAGATCGCGAGTCCCGGCGGATCGCCGCGGCGAGCCGACTCCGGCAGCCGGGTCCAGCGGGGATGCCGCGACCAGCGGAGGTAGCGCTCCGGATGCGGCATCAGCCCGAACACGAGCCCGCTCGCGTCGCAGATCCCCGCGATGCGGCGGAGCGAGCCGTTGAAGTTCTCCCCCTCGGCGTAGCGCACCACGACCTGCCCGTTCGCCTCGAGCGCGGCGACCAGCGCCGGATCCGCCCGCAGTCGTCCCTCGCCGTGCGCGGAGGGAAGGAGCGCGACCTCCCTCGACGACGCCCGGTCGAGCCGGCTCGTCCAGACGCAGCGCGACGCGGGGTACTCGACGCCCGTCCAGCGATCCTCGAACCGCGCCGACTCGTTCGGCGAGAGCGCGATCGAGGGCGGCGCCGGCTCGTCCGGCCACTCCTCGCCCGGCGGCGGACCGGGAAGCAGCCCCGCCTGCACGGCGATCTGGAAGCCGTTGCAGGGCGCGAGGATCGGCACGCCGCGGCGCACCGCCTCGACGAGCGGGCGGTAGAGGTCCTTCCGCATCAGCGCCGCCATCACGCGACCTGCCGCGATGTCGTCGCCGTAGGAGAAGCCGCCCGGAAGACCGATCAGGTCGAAGCGGTCGATGATCGCCGGGCTCGCCCGCAGGCGGCGGAGCGTCACGAGCTCAGGCGATGCCCCCGCGAGCGCGAAGCCCTCGGCAAGCTCGCCGTCGCAGTTCGTGCCGGGCGCGGTGATGACGAGGGCGCGGAGCATCAGTCGATCCGTGCCCCGCGGTCCCACGCCTCGCGGAGTCGGGAAGTCGCGACCCGCGCCTCGCCGCCACGCGAGCGGAGGACGAGGTCGGTCCCCGCGTCGAAGGACCCGATCACCGCGTGCGGCAGGTCGCCGAGGAGCTTGCCCGCCTCGTCGAGCCGCGAGGGATCGACCTCGAGCAGGTAGCGGCTCGGCGTCTCGGCGAACGCGGCGGCAAGCGGCGGAAGGTCCCTGCCGACGCGGTCGAGCTCGATCGTCGCGCCGAGCCCGCCCGAGAACGCCATCTCCGCCGCGGCGGCGAGGAGCCCGCCCTCGCTCGCGTCGTGCGCCGAGCGGACGAGCCCCGCCGCGATCAGCCGATGCACCGCCTGCGCGACGCGAGGTCCCATCGCGAGGTCGACCGCCGGCAGCGATGGATCGGTCGCCTCGACCGCGGCGCCTCCGGCGACGAGGCGAAGATGGCTGCCGCCGGTCGCGGCGCCGGTCGCGCCGACGAGGAGGATCGCGCTCCCCGCCGACTTCGCGTCCATCGTGACCGCGAGGGCGATCTCGGGGACCGGGGCGAAGCCGGAGATGAGCAGCGTCGGCGGGATGCGGATGGTGCGGCCGTCCTCGGTCGAGAACTGGTTGTTGAGCGAGTCCTTGCCGGAGATGAAGGGCGCGCGGTAGGCGATCGCGCCGTCGTAGCACGCCTCCGCGGCGCGGACGAGGGCGCCCATGCTCGGCGCGTCGCCGCAGCCGGGCCAGCAGAAGTTGTCGAGGATCGCGATGCGGTCCGGATCCGCGCCGACGCAGACGAGGTTCCGCACGCACTCGTCGATCGCGGCGAGGCCCATGAGGTAGGGATCGCGCTCCCATCCGGTCGCGAGCCCGCAGGCGATCGCGAGCCCGCGACCACGACCGGGCACCGGCTCGATCACCGACGCGTCGGAGGGTCCGCCCGCGCCGACGCCGACGAGGGGCTTCACGACGGTGCGACCCTGCACCTCATGGTCGTACTGCCGGATGATCCAGGACTTGCTCGCGAGGTTCGGGTGCGCCAGGAGACGCCCGAGCACCTCGAGGATCGAGGCGGGGTCCTCGCCCGCGGCGGGCGCCCGCGAGGCGGGCGCCGCGGGCGCGGGCGACCAGGTCGCCTCGCGCACCGGCATCGGCACGCCGCCGTGCAGGAAGTCCATCGAGAGCCGACCGACCTCCTCGCCGCGCCAGCGCAGCACGAGGTCGCGCGACGGCGTGCCGAATCGACCGAGGTCCGCCCACTCGACCTCGTGATCCGCGCAGACCGCGGCGAGCCGGTCGAGGTTCGCGGGCGGCACCGCGAGCACCATTCGCTCCTGCGCCTCGGAGATCCACACCTCGGTCGGGTCGAGCCCGGCGTACTTGAGGGGCGCGCGGTCGAGGTCGACCTCGGCGCCGAGGGATGATCCCATCTCGCCGACGGCGCTCGAGAAGCCTCCGGCGCCGCAGTCGGTGATCGCCCGGAAGAGCGGTCCGCCCTCCGCGTCGCGGGCGGCGAGCACCGCGTCGAGCATCTTCTTCTCGACGACCGCATGCCCGATCTGCACCGCGTGGGCGAACTCGTCGGCGTGCGAGTCGGTGAGCTCGGCGCTCGAGAAGGTCGCGCCGTGGATGCCGTCGCGACCCGTGCGGCCGCCGAGGGCGATGATGCGGTCGCCCGCCGCCGCGGCGCCGCGCACGAGGTGGCGCGGGAGCAGTCCGACCACGCCGCAGAAGACGAGCGGGTTCCCCACGTGCCGCGGGTCGAACCACACCGCGCCGCTCAGCGTCGGGATCCCCATGCGGTTCCCGTAGTCGCGCACGCCCGCGACGACCTCGGAGAGGACCCGCCGCGGCGGCAGGCACCCCGCGGGAACCTCCTCGAGGTCGGGCGGCGCGACGCAGAAGACGTCGGTCGCGGCGATCGGCCTCGCGGCGAGCCCGGTGCCGATCACGTCGCGGATGCAGCCGCCGATCCCGGTCGCGCTTCCGCCGTAGGGCTCGATCGCGGAGGGATGGTTGTGCGTCTCGACCTTGAAGCACACCGCGTGCTCCTCGTCGAAGGCGACGACGCCCGAGTTGTCGACGAAGACCGAGAGGCACCAATCGATCCCGCCCGCGATGAGCTCGCGGGTCGCGGCGGCAACGGTGCTCTTCAGGAGGTTCTCGATGACGACCGTGCCGTCAGGCTCGACGCGGTGCCCGGGCCGCCCCCGCGACGCGAGGGCACGGATCGAGGGGAAGCCGCCGGGAGACTCGCGGAGCCGCACGGTGGACTTCAGCGTCTTGTGGACGCAGTGCTCGCTCCAGGTCTGGGCGAGCGTCTCGAGCTCGATCGCCTTCGGCTCGCGGTCGAGCGCGCGGTAGTGCGCCTGCACCGCCCGCATCTCCTCGAGCGAGAGGAAGAGATGTCCCTCCCGCGAGAGCCTCGCGAGCGCCGCGTCGTCGAGCCCGCGGAGCGGCACCTCCCGCGAGGTCGCCTCGCGCGAGCGTCCGGCGGGGAATCGCTCCGGATGGAACGCCCCGCCATGAACCGCGTGGACGACGGTGTTCGCGAGCAGGCGCTCGGCGATCCGCCTCGCCTCCTCGGGCGAGGCGCCCTCGAGCTCCCAGCGGGTTCCGGTCGAGACCTCGACGCGGTGATCCTCGGGAAGCCCGAGCATCGCGGCGATCGCCGTCCGCACGCTCTCCGCGGCGGGATCGGTGACGCCCGGGAGGGGATGCACCTCGACGACGCCCGCCTCGTCGGCGGAGGCGCCCGCGGTCGCGAACGACGCCGACTCCGAGACCGGATCGGCGAGGAGACTCGTGGCGATCCTCGCCGCGGCGGCGTCAGGGACCTCGTCGCGGTCCGCCTCGATCAGGTAGACCGCGGTCCGCCTGACCGCCCGCAGGGAGCGGGCGAGGGCGAGGTCGCGGATCTCTCGAAGCACCCGCGCAGCGCGGGGGTCATGCTCCCCGGCGCCGAGCCGCGGGCGGACCTCGATGCGGAGGACGCGTCGGCGCGACGACGTCGCCTCCTCGCCGGTCCTCCTCGCGGTCGCGCCTGCCGGGGTCATGGGGGCGGGATTCTACGGGCCGGTCACCCTCCGATCGCGGCGGCAAAAGCGGCGTCGCCGACCCGGCGAGGGATCGGCGACGTCGAACGAAGCCCGTGGTCGGGCGGGCAGGTCGGGGAATCAGAAGAACAACTGGAACTGCGTCCGCAGCACGAACTGGTTCGAGCTGGTGGTCGCCCGCAATCCGTACGCCGGATCCGCCCAGAAGTAGGAGACCGGGTTCAGCGCCCACCCGAAGTCGGTGGTCCACTTGGCGTTCTGACCCTTGAGGTAGTAGTTCGCGCCGAAGGTCACCAGGCTCAGGTCGCCGGGCAGGTTGTAGTTGGCGGGGGCGAAGCTGCCGGCTCCGGTCGCGGCCTGGTTCGGGAGGTTGAAGGGTCCGCTGCTCGAGCCGTACTCGTACTGGGCGAAGAGCTCCCACTCGTCGGAGACGTAGATCGAGCCCTGGACGAGGAAGCCGTAGATGTTGATCGAGCTGGCGTAGTAGCTCGAGAGCGAGTTGAAGCCCTGCGGGGTCATCGTGTTGGGCGTGGCGGCGCCCGAGGAGACGTTCGACCAGTAGAACGATCCGAAGATGCTGGCGCCTCCGAAGTTGAAGGTCGCGTCCGCGGTCAGGTTGAACCAGTCGTTGTAGCCGCCGACGCCGCTCGAGTTGACGAGGGTGGTGCCGTTGACGGCGCCCTCGAGTCCCTGCGAGTAGTAGGGCTGACCCTGCTGGTAGTGGACCGCCGCGCCGAGCAGCACGCCGAACTCGTCGCCGCGGGGGCTGGTCATCTCGCGGAACTCCTCCCAGAGCCCGTCGATCTTGACCTCGAGCCGGCTGGTGATCGCCCAGCTCGCCTGCGTGTAGTACCAGGGCGATCCCGAGGGATCCGTGCCGACGAGCTCCAGATAGTCGCCGGCGAGGTTGTCCTCGCCGCCGTCGGAGTAGGCGAGCTTCCACCGAAGACTGTCGCCGTAGTACTCGAGCTCGAGTCCCTGCGAGTAGCCGAGACCGAGGTGGCTCGAGATGACCGAGCGGGAGCACGCGAGGAGGTACGCCTCGTAGACGAGGAACTCTCGGTCGAAGGGCAGGCGGAACTGACCGAACCGGATCGCCCAGTCCTGGCTCAGGTTCGCCCGCATCCAGGCGTCCATCATGCGGAAGGTGCCGCTGCCGGACTCGCCGATCGCGGTGTTCTGGACCGCCATGGTGCCGGGGTTCGCGAGCGCCGCCCCGCCCCGACCGCCCATGCCCTGCCCGATCACGTAGTTGCTGTTGTCGTTCGAGAAGTTCCCGCGGAGCATGAACTCCAGGCTCGAGTCGAACATCTTGCCGCTGAAGGTGAGCTCGGCGTTGGGGATCTCCCAGCCCCAGCGGTCCTGCTCGAGGTCGGGCGAGTTCGGGAACCGAAGGCTCGTGGGGTTCGACCCGAAGTGGCTCCAGGTGAAGCGGGTCTGCATGAGCCCCTGCACCTTGAGGCTGAAGCCGCCGTCGGGGCTCGCGATGAAGAAGCCGTTGTTGTAGCCCGCGGTGACGCCGGTCGACTGGAAGCTCGTCCGCGTCTCCGCGTCGGCGAGGACGTCGGTGACGATGCCGCGGATCTGCGAGGCGCGCTCCTCGGTGAGCCACTCGTCGCCGTCGGCGGCCTTCAGGTCGCGGACCTCCTGGGTGAGCGACTGGTTGGCGTTCTCGAGCTCGCGGAGCCGCTTCGCCATCTCGGCGAGGGTCATCGAGTCGTCGTTCGACGCCGCCGGCGCCGCGATCGCGGCGGCGACGAGCACCCCGAGGGAGCGGAACGAGGAGGGACGAGACGCGGTCATGCGGGACTCTCCTGTCTTCGACCGCGGGCAGGACCCCGCGGCACGACGAACGCGTCGGATCGGGCGGGCGCACGAGCCTCCCGCCGGTCGGTCCAACCGCGTTATCGAGCGTCATCGGCGCGCCGGGGGGGATCTCTGCGGCATTTGCGGGCAGGGGCGGAGAACTTCCGACGCCGGACCGCCCCGACTCGACCTCGGTCCGGGAATCACGCCTCGGTCGGTTGCGGAGGCGAGGGCAGGCGGCGATAACCCCGCCCGTGCCGACGACCCCTTGGACCGAGAACCTGCGTGGTCGCATGCTCGTCCTCGACGGACCGGACGGCTGCGGCAAGTCGACCCAGGTCGCGCGGCTCGTGCAGTGGCTTCGGGACCACCACCTCGATCCGGTCGAGGTCCGCGAGCCGGGGGGCACCGCGATCGGGGAGCGGATCCGGGCGATCCTGCTCGATCCCGCCTGCGAGGAGATGGACCTCCGCTGCGAGATGCTCCTCTACATGGCGAGCCGGGCACAGCTCTGCCTCGAGAAGATCCGCCCGGCGCTCGCCGCCGGTCGCACGGTCCTCTCCGACCGGTTCCTGAGTTCCACCCTCGCCTATCAAGGAACGGCGGGCGGGCTCTCCGCGGAGTCGATCGTCGCGGTCGGCGAGGTCGCGACCGAGGGGATCCGACCCGACCTCACGGTGATCCTCGACGTCGACGAGCGGATCGCCGCGACCCGCCTCTCGCCCCTCCTCGACCGGATCGAGCAGCGGGGACTCGACTTCCATCGTCGGGTCCGCGAGGGCTACCTCGACCAAGTCCGTCGATGGCCGGACCGCTACGCCCTGCTCGACGCGACCCAGCCTCCCGAGGTGGTCTTCGAGCAGCTGGTGTCCGCCCTCGCGGCGGCGGGCGCCCGTTGGGTCCCCCGAGCCCCGGTCGCCGCCCGGCGGTCCGGATGAGCCGCCTGATGGATCTCGACGCCCGCGATCCTGCCGACCGGCGCCGCGTCGGGCGGGCGAGGCTTGATCCCTCGGAGCGTCCCGCGCGGGTCCGCGTCGAGGAGGCGGGCGAGGGTCGGGACCTCTTCCTCGAGTGGGATGGTGCCCTCGACGACGCGGGGCGGCTCCGCCGCTGCCCGGTCTGCGGCTGCGCGAACCTCTTCCGCCACCGCGCCGTCCCGGCGGTCACGCCCTTCGTCATCGTCCTCGCCTTCGCCGGCATGGTGCTCGCGATCCTCGGCTTCGCCGACGATCCGCGGGTTCTCGTCGGTCTCGTGGCGGTGCTCGTCGTCGACGTCGGCGTCCTCGCCTTCTCCCGCACGCACCTCGCCTGCTACCGATGCCGGAGCCGCTTCCTCGGGATCCCGATCGCGCGGCAGCACCGCGCCTTCGATCGGATCGAGTCGGAGCGCGAGGAGAACCAGCCTCGTCCGGTCTAGCGGCGGCTCGTCGGAGACGGCGTCAGGATGCCTCGGCGGCATCCTCGTCGGCGGGATCCTCGTCCTCGCCGCCGACCGGCGAGTCGCCGAAGATCGACGACCCGACCCGGACGAGGTTCGCCCCGCAGGCGATGGCGACCTCGAAGTCGCCGCTCATCCCCATCGAGAGGATGTCGAAGCGGTCGCCGCCGGAGCCGCCCGCACGGATGTCCTCGAAGAGCTCGCGGCAGCGGGTGAAGGTGCGCCGCGCCACGTCGAGGTCGGTCGAGCCGTCCTCGGCGAGGGGCGCCATGCACATCAGCCCGCGGGGTCGGACGTTCACCATCGTGTCGATCTGGTCGACGAGGTGCCTCGCCGCGGCGGGGGCGACGCCCCCCTTCTGCGACTCGCCCGCGACGTTGACCTGGACGAGGATCTCGATCGGCTGCTCGCGACGCGCCGCGACCGCCTGGATCTCCTCGGCGAGGCGGAGGCTGTCGACGCCGTGGATGAGCCGCGAGAGCTCCACCGCCTTGCGGACCTTGTTCCGCTGGAGCCTGCCGATCATGTGCCAGCGCACCGCGCGGGGATGCGCGGCGGCGCCGGAGGACTCCGGCAGCTGCCGGCGGCGACCGAGGTACTCCTCGACCTGCGCGGCGCGCTGGATGAGCTGCTGCACGCGGTTCTCGCCGAGGTCGACGTGACCGAGCCCGATGAGCTCGCGGATCTGGTCCATCGAGGCGTGCTTGGTCACCGCGACGAGGCAGATCTCGCGGGGATCGCGACCCGCCTCGGCGGCGGCGGCGGCGACGCGCCCGCGCACCTCGGCGAGGCGCGACGAGAGCGATTGATCCGAGGACTCGCTCGCGGCCTCCTTCACCGTGGACTCCATGGCGGCGAGCATAGATGGAGGGCGCGCCGCGCACAACCGACCTCGCGCCGCGGCGGTGGCGTGTACGCTGCCGCGCGATGGGCCCGCCGAACGATCGCGTCCCGCCTCGCGCTCCGGTCGTGCTGATCATCCGCGACGGCTGGGGGGAGAATCCCCATCCCGAGCAGGATGCCTTCAACGCCGTGCGCCTCGCCCGCACGCCGGTCGCCGATCGGCTCATGCGCGACCATCCGACCACGCTCGTCGCCACGAGCGGCGAGGACGTGGGGCTGCCGAGCGGCCCCGACGGTCCGGTGATGGGGAACTCCGAGGTCGGTCACCAGAACCTCGGGGCGGGTCGGATCGTCGATCAGGAGCTCATGCGGATCACCAACGCGATCCGCGACGGCTCCTTCGACCGAAACCCCGTGCTCCTCGCCGCGCTCGACCGCGCCCGACGCGGCGGGCGGGTGCACCTGCTCGGGCTCGCGAGCGACGGGCAGGTCCACAGCGACCTCCCGCACCTCCTCGCCCTCGTCGACCTCGCCGCCCGCGAGGGCGTGCCGGGCGACCGCCTCCTCGTCCATGCCATCACCGACGGTCGCGACACCTCGCCGACGCGGGGAATCGAGTACCTCCGGCGGATCGAGCGGCACCTCGCGGAGCGCGGGATCGGGGAGGTCGCCTCGGTCATGGGGCGCTACTTCGCGATGGACCGCGACCACCGCTGGGACCGCGTCGAGAAGGCGTGGCGCTGCCTCGTCGGGCCGGTCGAGGCGACCGCGGCGAGCGCCGAGGCGGTGCTCGAGTGGCAGTACGCCCACCCCGCCGACGAGTCGCGGAAGGGCGACGAGTTCGTGCCGCCGACCGCGGTCGTGCCGCCGGAGCGACCGTCGCTCCGCGAGGAGGGTCGGATCCGGGACGGCGACGCGGTCGTCTTCTTCAACTTCCGCGGCGACCGGCCTCGCGAGCTCGTGAAGGCGTTCGTCCTCGACGACGCGGCGTGGAGCACGGTGACCGGCGGCGGGTTCCGGCGCGGTCGGCGACCGAAGGACCTCCTCTTCGCGACCTTCACGGAGTACGAGGCGGGACTTCCCGTCGAGGTCGCCTTCGCGAAGCCTCCGAAGATGACCGGCACGCTCGGCGAGGCGGTGTCGCGGGCGGGGCGAAGACAGTTCCGCTGCGCGGAGACGGAGAAGTTCCCGCACGTGACCTTCTTCTTCAACGACTACCGCGAGGACCCGTTCCCCGGCGAGCGGCGGGAGATCATCCCGAGCCCGCGCGACGTCGCGACCTACGACCTGAAGCCGGAGATGAGCGCCGAGGGCGTCTGCGCGGCGGTGCTGCGGCGGCTCGCGGCGCCCGACTGCGAGGACCTCCTCGTCGTCAACTTCGCGAACCCCGACATGGTCGGGCACACCGGGAGCCTCGAGGCGACGATCCGCGCGGTGGAGAAGGTCGACGAGTGCGTCGGTCGGATCGTCGACGCGACGCTCGCCCGCGGCGGCTCGCTGATCGTCACCGCCGACCACGGGAACGCCGAGCAGATGAAGGATCCCGAGACGGGTCGGCCGCAGACCGCGCACACGAACTTCAACGTCCCGCTCATCGTGGTGGGCAAGCGGTTCGAGCAGGCGGACCTCCGGGAGGATGGTCGCCTCGCCGACGTCGCCCCGACCCTGCTCGAGATGATGGGGCTCCCGCGACCCGCGGAGATGACCGGGCGAAGCCTGCTGATCTGACCGCTCGACGACTGGCGCGGGCGCTAGTCGCGGACGAACACGCCGCGGAGGCGTCCGCCGACGAGGGATCCTCGGGTCGGCGCCGCCGGCTGCAGGCCGCTCGCCGCGGCGAGCAGGTCGAGGTCGGAGGTCCGCACCGGCCAGGGCGGACCCTCCGCGTCGCCCCGCGGACCATCGCCGTCGTGACCGACGATGACGAGCGCCCCGCGCGGGCTCAGGAGGTTCGCGAGCGCCGCGAGCGCCGCGCGATGGCGCGAGGGCGGCATCGACTGCAGGCAGAACGCGTCCACCACGAGGTCGAAGCGGCGGAGCCAGCGCGACGGGGGCGAGAAGAGGTCGCCCTCGACGTAGCTCGCCTCGTGCTCCGGATCGAGGCGCCGCGCCCACGCGACGGCGGTCGGGCTGAGGTCGAACGCGGTGACGTCGAAGCCGCGCCGCGACAACTCCCGCGCGTCGTCGCCGAGCCCGCAGCCGACGACGCAGGCGCGGCACCCCGCGCGAAGGACGGCGTGCGCGTCCCGATCGAGCCACTCGAGGAGCGCCGGATCCGGAATCGACCGCGCCCACGGGACCCGCGCCGCATCGCCGCCCGCCTCGACGTAGAGGCGCTCGAAGTCCGGGGCGAGGGCAGGACCTGGAATTGAGGTCGTCATGGCAAGGGCGCGCTCTGGGAGTCGGCGTCACCCTAGCGATCCGACGCGACCAGAGTCAATGACTCTTCCCGCGACCGCGGGCGCTTGCGCTCGGATGCTCTCCGCGAGATTGATCACTGCTGACGAGGGATTCGCCGATAACTCCCTTCCGTGCGGGCGTCGTGCCCGCCCTGACCGATGGCGGGCGTCGGAGGCAGCGCTTGGACGGGTCCCCGCGAAGGTGCCGAAGTCGATGAACCCCCCTCCCGCGACCGGACCACGACTGTGGTGGACGACCCTCCCCGACGGGGCGCAGATCGCCGTGCCCGACGACCTGCGTCTCCTCAGCCGGTGGGTGCTCGAGGAGCAGGGCGACTGGTTCGAGGACGAGATCCGCTTCGTTCGCCGATGGTTCCCGATCGGCGGAGCGGCGATCGACGTGGGCGCGAACTATGGGAGCTACTCGCTTTCGCTCGCCGCCCGCGGAGGTCCCTCATCGAGGATCGTCGCGTTCGAGCCGACCTCCAGCGTCGCGGGGTGCCTCGCCCAAAGCATCAAGCGAAACCGC